>ERZ1643251.238-NODE-238-length-93281-cov-10.156180_pt1 | contig 93281 bp, 92 predicted proteins | sample MGYA00579261_ERZ1643251 | MGnify/ENA primary metagenome ERZ1643251 (study PRJEB29033, sample SAMEA4952267) | chicken gut metagenome | biome: Broiler Chicken; feature: Gastrointestinal Tract; material: Caecum | place: Ireland | collected 2018 | study: Broiler... | reverse complement strand
GCGCTTGAATGGCATTCAAGAGGTCAGCGGTTCGATCCCGCTTATCTCCACCATTAAAAACTCGTTTCTGTAAAGAAACGAGTTTTTTGTTTTGTGCGGTAATTTCTGCAATATCCAGTTGTAGTCTGAACTGTATACCATCCATTAAAGAGACACAGCGGACCGGTGCAATCATGCCGGTCCGCTGTAATTTTGGTTCATTCTGCAGGCTCCAAAAGGCCCATGCACTCCAACAGGACGGTGCCGATGGGCAGGTTTTCCCGCACATAGGCTTCGCCGTTGGCCGCATAGAGTTGGAGCACGGTTTCCTGCCAGTGGTCGAAGTAGTCCTGGGCATCGGCAGCATCATAGGCGATAGCCTCGCCGCCCAGGAGATTGTCCAGCAGACTACAGAGTACCGCCCCGCGCAGGCCCTCGCTGTCGTTCCGAAGGAAAGCGTAGATGCAGTATCGGAGGGTCGCGTTGTTCGTCTGGGCATCGAAAGAGAGCAGCATGCCGGTTTCAACGGGGTGGGCGCTGAAATAGGCAACAGTGCTGTCGGCCTCCGGCGGCGTGGAACAGATCGTCGCTACCAGACGGTCAACCTCTTGGTACTGTGTCATCATGGCGGGAATCTGGTAGTCCAGAGACCAAAGGAGAATCTCAGCTGTCCGGTTGCCCGCAAAGTACTCCACGCCGAATTCCTCCGCCATGGCTGCGGCGTACTCCTTCATATCTTCAAAGGTGGGCTCCCCGATCAGGTCGGGGCTGGTCAGCCCCTCCACGTCGCCGGGATGGATGGATTGGAGCAGCGCTTCCAGGATGATTCTGCAGTTGTCGGTGACGCTGCCGTCCAGCAGTTGGGAAATGCTGTAATGCAGGGTATCATCCCCGTACCAGCACAGGGTCCGATAGACGGTATCATTGACGTTGAGCGGTTGGCCCTGGTCCAGAGTTTGTTCCAGCTGGCCCATCAGGTCCTCCAGAACCAGCTGGATGCCCGGCCCGGAGTTCAGATGGAAGTGGGCTATGGCCTGGGCATAGCAGGACTGGTACAGGGACAGAACGTAGTGGTCGCCCTGGGGGATGGCGGCGAACGCCATTGCCGCGCTGGACAAAGACGCAGGGAACCGCTGCTGGATGGAGGGATCCCAGCCTTTGCCCTCCTCCGGCTCCCACAGCTCTGTCAGCTGCAATACGGCATTTTCGTCCCGCTGGAAGATAAAGACCATGGGCAGTTCGCCGCCGATACCGGATTGCTCGATAGCGGTATGGTCGCCGGAAAAGGTCTGATACACTACATAGGCATAGGCCGTCACCGTGCCGTCGGCGGCAGTTTCGGTGCCAAGGAGCCAGTGGGCCTCCGTCAAATAGTCGTCCGGTTCCACCTTGTCACCGCACCAGTTGGCCACGGCGGCTTGGATGGCTTCATCCAGACCGGTGGGCGTCGGCTGCACCTCGGTGAAGAGAATATGGGCGCCGTCGCCTGTTACCAACTGCAATTCGCCAATCAGACCGCTGCCAATCTCGATGGAAACCGTTTCGGCGTGTTCCGTGGTGACGGTTTCGGTGCCGCCGTTGAAAGGCTCCCGCAGCTCGGACCAGGGGGCCATGCCGCCGGTCCAGGAAGCCGTGTCAATCCACAGTGCCGTCTCCGGAATGGCTGCACCGCTGCGGGCGGCCACCCGAATCACCCGCCCGTCCCGGCTGACGGCCACCTCTGCGTAGAGCTCCGAGGAGGTGTAGACCTGGCTGGTGCCGATGGTGGTGTCCAGCGCCAGCGTCCGGGTGACGGCGTCAGCGGTCCGGTCATAGACAGAGAGACCGAAAAAGCCGTGGAAAATCACCATATCGTCGTCCGCGTAGTCAATCAGCACGTCCTGATGGGCGGAGGCTTTGGGGTCGGGGTTGGAGACCGGCAGGCTGGGTAAACGGTTGGCTGCCGCTTCCAGTCGGGACATGAGTTCGGGGTGGAGGGCGGTGTATTGCTCCCCATGCTGCATAACGGGTGTGCCGTCCTCAAGACGGAAGATGGGATGCTCGCGCACGCTGATGGGTTCGCCGCCCTCGGTGGGTGTCTCCGTGGCGGTCAGAAGATAATAGGTGTCCGGCACAGGGACCGCTGGAGCGGCGGAGGATTTGACCATAACATCAAAGTAAATTTCATTGGCCAGAAAACTATCTGGGTCCTCAATGGGGGTCTCCACGCCGTTGCGCACCTGGGATAGGGTGGAGGTGACCTGGGAAGTGGCGGTATCGGCTGCATCAGCAGGAACGGTTTCTGTGTCGGGGTTGACCGTATCCGCGCCGGTGAACGTGCAGGCCACGCAGACCGCTGCCAGCACCACCACCGCCACGACAGCGGGAAGTGCAACTTTAGGTTTTTTTACAATGCGGCCCAGACGCACCTTGAGGCTCCGCTTGCCGGAGGTCATGGTGGTGGCAGTCGAGAGGATGCCGGCGGACGGCCGCCGGACGGCCACCATATCCACCAGCGTTCGGCCGTAGGCCAAACGCTGTTCGGTGCCCAATGCCTGGATGGCGGCTTCGTCGCAGGCCAACTCGCTGTCGGCACGGGAGAGGACCGCCGCCAGCCAGACCAGGGGATCGAACCAGTAGAGCGCTAGAAGGGCGCTGCGGACCAGCGCCCAGACATGGTCGCCGTGGCGGTAATGGCACAGTTCATGGGTCAGCACATGGCGGAGATATTCCTCCGATTGCAGCGCCCGTGGCGTCAGGTAGACGGCGGGCCGGAACAGGCCGAAGAGACAGGGAGAGACGATGGCATCGGTGACGTAGACCGGCAGGGGAGAACCCTCCACCGGCACCGCCCGCCGTGTCGTTCGCAGCTGCCGCCGGAATCGGAGGTTCACCGCCACCAGCCAAAGGACAGCCGCTATGGTTCCGGCAGCCCACACCCCATAGGCAATTTGCCGCCAGGGCAGGGCCGGTTCCGGCTGGGATGCCGCATCCGTGACCACAGGCACGTCTGGTTCCGCCGGGATGTCCGGCTGCGGCGTTTGGCTGACGGCCGGCAGCTCCACCGGTTCAAACCGGGGATTGGAGGTCTCCGGTGATTCCGGTTCGGAAACCGCCGCCGTTTGGGCGGGGGTCTCCCAGCGCTGGGACAGGGCTTCCGCGCCGGACAGGACGCTGAAAGACGCCGGCAGCAGCGTCACGGGAAGGACCAGCCGCAGTACCACCAGCAGCCAAAGCCCATACTGTAACCGGCGGCTGATGCTGTTGCGGAACAGAAACCGCAAAGCGGCCAACGCCAGAATCAACACCGAGGAAGTGAGCAGCAGTTCCTTCATGGCTCGTTCGCCTCCTGTTCCGCACGCCGCAGAATTTCGTACAGTTCTTCAATATCCGTCTGGCTCAGCGCTTTTTGTCCGGCCATGGAGGAGACCATCAGCTGGAGACTGCCGTGGTAGACCTTGTTGAGAAACTGTTCCGTTTCCCGTGCTACCACCTGGTCCCGGGGCACCGCTGCATGGTAGAGCTTGGAGCGGCCGCCGGTCTCCACCCGAACCGCGCCCTTTTCCGCCATACGGCCCAGCATGATGAAAATGGTGGCCTTGCTCCATCCGGTGTCGTCGGCCATGGCTTTCACCAGCTGCGCCACAGTCCGGGGGGAGGAGTCCCACAAAAGATTCATCAGCTTCCATTCGCCGTCGGACAGGGAGAGTTTTTCGTCCATGGTGTATCCCTCGCTTTCTGAAAAAGGTTAACAGCTGTTATCTATTTTTACCATACCAGAAAGGTTAACAGATGTCAACCTCTTTTTTCACATCGCATCTGGAACTGCTGGGACCGCCGTTCTGTCCATTGCTATTTCTACCGGAGTATGGTATTCTGAGAATTGCGGCATCGCTGGGCGATAATGACCGTGGTGTACCCGTCCTCCAGGTCGATACCGGCGTTGGTGATCAGCGTTTCGCCGCCGGAGCGCAAAACCTGCGTATACCAGGAGGTGGCGGTCACATCGTCAACCGGCGCGTTTTCGGGGCTGATGGTCCCCCTGAATGACGGCAAAGGGCGTCAGATCGCCGCCGGCGGCCTCCTGGAGCCGGTCGAAAAATTCCAGCGTCCATTGAATCTGCGCGTCTGTGTCATCGTCCTGGGCCGTGTGTTCTTCCAGCGTCCGGACGCCCAGCGTCAGCAGGGGCTCGGCGGCGCGGACGTCCCACAGCTCCATCTCCGCATACCGGCTGGCCAGCTCATTGCCCATCTCCTGGGCGTTGCGCAGCAGAATCCGCTGTACCAGATAGAATCCCAGCACGGCAACCAGCATAAAAACGATGGCCAGAATGCCGGTGATCCGGTAACTCCACCGCCAGGATTGTTTATACTGTCTGTATGGATGTTTCAAAGGGGCTCCCTCTCTTTCCCATGGTTCTAGGAAAAAGCATACTATACTTTGCCCGGCTTTACAAGCCAAAGTCCGCAGCCGGGAGGGGCGGCGTCGTTCCCTGGTATTGTTTTATGGAAAACTGTTGTTACCAGAGGAAAAATAATGTATACTGGAATATATAAACAGCCCATAAAACAGAAAGGAAGTTACTGAAATCCAGAAAAAGGAAACTTCTTTCCATGTGTTGATGGTATCTGATTGAAGGGGGAATGGAGGATATGAAAAAGGCAATCAAACAATCCACCTTATTGACGGCACTGAATCTGGGCACCATTGTGCTGGTTCTGATGATGACAGCCGCGTTTGTGCTGTCCATTTCCACCAATAAACGCGCAATGCAGATGTATGAGGACGAAAAAGAACTGACGCTGGCAGCCCAGCAATTTCTCGATGCGTCCGGATATTTGACCGATCAGGCGAGGGCCAGTGCGGCCACGGGCAATATAACGTATTACAACAACTATCAATACGAAGTAAACGTGGCGCAAAACCGGGAAGTCGGATACAGCCGAATGGAGGCAATCGGTCTGACAGCTGAGGAAGAGGCAATCATGGCCGAGATGTCCCAGATTTCCAATGATCTGGTGCCGCTGGGGGAAAAAGCCATGTCCGCGGCCATGGCCGGTGATATTCAGACGGCAATCCAATATGTATTTGGAACGGCGTACACCACGGACCTGAGCAAAATCCAATCGCTGCAAGAGGAATTTGTGCAGTCGTTCCAAAATCGGATGGCTGCGGAAATTGAGCGCCAGCAGATCTATGTTGTCGTGGTGCAGGTGATTGTAATCGTCTTTATGTGTATCATTGTTCTCTTCCAGCTGCTCAGCACCCTGTTTGTCCGTAAAAAGGTCATTCGGCCCCTGAAGCTTATCCAGGGGGAGATGACGGAGTTTTCCAAAGGCAATATGTCGGCCACCGTTGCCATGGAGGCGGACACGTCGGAACTGGGTATGCTGGTCCACTCGGTGAACCGCATGCGAGAGACGTTAAGGGGCCTGATTCTGGATATTGAAAACAAGCTGACGCAAATGGCGAAGGGCGATTTGAATATTCAGATGGATGTGGAGTATATCGGCGACTTTGCCGATATCGAAAACTCCATCAAGCAGATCAGCATGGCCCTAAGCGATGCGCTCCGGGAGATCAATATTGCTTCCGATCAGGTGTCGGCGGGCGCGGACCAGGTGGCCAGCGGCGCACAGGCTTTGAGCCAGGGCGCCACCGAACAGGCCAGCTCGGTGGAGGAGCTTTCCGCAACGCTGCAAAACATCAATGAAAAAATCGGGCAGAATGCCCAGTCTGCCGATTCGGTCAGTGCGCTGACCATAGCCACTGGAAACAAAATCCATCAGAGCAAACAGAAGATGCAAGACCTGGTCAATGCCATGGAGGAGATCAAGCAGACGTCCCAGCAGATTCAGGGCATTGTCAAGGCCATTGACGATATCGCGTTCCAGACCAACATTCTGGCACTGAACGCGGCGGTGGAGGCCGCCCGGGCCGGCAGCGCCGGCAAGGGCTTTGCCGTTGTGGCGGATGAAGTGCGCAATCTGGCCGGTAAATCGGCGGAAGCATCTAAAAACACCCAGGAATTGATTCAAAATTCCATACAGGCTGTGGAGCATGGCAGTGTGTTGGCCATCGACGCATCGCAGGTGTTGGAGGAGACGGCGGCAGATGCGGAGCGTGTCATGGAATCCATCAAACAAATTGCCGAAGCGTCGGCGGAAGAAGCCCAGGCCACCAGCCAGATTGCATTGGGATTGGATCAGGTTGCCAGCGTGGTGCAGACCAACTCCGCCACCGCCGAGCAGAGCGCGGCGGCCAGTCAGGAGTTGTCGGGCCAGGCCAGTATGCTGCGGTCCCTGGTGGGCCAGTTCAAGCTCGTCCAGGAACGCTCCGGATACGCCGTTGAAAAGCCTGCTGCATACCAGTCCGATGTGCCTGCGGTATCGTTCAGCGTGGACGACAGCAAATATTAAAGCTGTTGGCGTATTACCGGTGTAATCCGGTACAGGTCATATGAAAGGAAACCCATCCGTTCCGCCCGAACAGGGCGGAACGGATGGGTTTTTTGTTTAAGAAAGGGGAATGGTCAGGGGTTCCGGTGGGGTGACGATGTCGGTATAGCTGAGGGAGGCGGTCAGCGTATCCCAGCTGTAGCCGGTCAGATAGTAACAGCACCGGGCAGGATGTTCAGGGCCGTCGGCCATCAGGCAGGAATAGCCCCGGCAGTCGTAGACGCTGCCGTCGGGAGCCGTAAAGACGTAGTCCAGCGGCATACGGTTCACGGTAGTCGCCACCGTCAGCTCCGTGGCGGTTTCGCCGTCGTAGTCCACCTGCTGTACCTCGATGTCCAGCGCGCCCTCCGGCAGGGTGCCGGTCCAGTCGCCGCTGGTGAGATCGATGGTGACGGTGGGTTCCGATTTGTCCAGCCATACAGCCTCGGCAATGTGGAGCGTCAGCTGTTCCGGATGGTCTACAAAGTAGAGACTTTGGAAATAGTACGTGTAGAAGCCCGGCTGCTCGGGATCTCCGATGGCCGTCACCGTGCCGTCCTGCTGGTCGTACACCGTGCCGTTGGGAGCCGTAAACCAGAAGTCCAGGGATTGGAGCCAGGCCGTATTGGACAGGTCGCCATCCAGATATAGGAGCGTTCTGGTGGGAGTCAGCTCCAGCCGGTCCACCAACAATCGCTGGCCCTCCAGGTCCACCCACTGCTCCACGGGAACCACCACGGCCTTGGCCGTTTTCTCCGGGTCCAGATGAATGGAGAAACGGGCGGCGCCGTCCAGTGCAGCACTGTCTCCCGTCTCGATGAAGCGGTGCAGCGACAGCTCCAGCACCAGCGTTTCCGGCAGCGTTACGTCCTTGCAGTGGATTTCAAATTGTTTTAAGTCCTCGTCGGAATCGCCGCTGGTGACGGAGTACCCATGGAGCGACGTACCGTTTCCATCCAGCAAGTTGCAGCTGGCCCGGTAGTCGCCGGAGCCGGCAGTCCGATAGAATACCACAATCTGCTGCTGGTCGGCAATGACGTATTCTACCGTCACCGCCACACCGTCGATGGTCTGGGTCTGGCCCACATATTGCACAAAGTCGTGCTCCACCGCCGCCGACAGGCTGGGGGAGAAGGCCACCGCCGCTGCCAGTTCCCGTAAGATGGGGACACGGCCGCAGGCCAGGGCGAAGGTGGGCATGGTGTTGACGGCCAGGACAAACGCGGCGCAGATTCCGGCCAGACTGCCCAGGGAAATTCCGAAGCCCCGTCCCATCCGGCGCTGTCTGGCCCGCTGCCTGGCCCGCTGGGCCGTGCCGTCCAGTTCCGGCGGCAGCTGTTGCAGCTGTTGTTTCAGTTCCCAAAATTCCTGTTGTCGGTTCATGATGCTCCCTCCTCTGCCATCAGGTCCAGTTTGAGCAGCGACAGGGCTTTTCGCTGCCGGGTTGCCACGGTGCCCCGGGGAATGGACAGGGCCGCCGCCGTCTCCTCCAGCGTCAAACCCGTGAAGTACCGCAGAATAATGACGTCCCGCAGGGGCTCCGGCAGACGGCGGATGGCTTCCTTTAAGGGCAGGGCGTCATAGGCGTCTCCGGCGGTCTCCGGCAGCGTCTCCACGGCCAGCTCCCGTTTTCGCCGCCGCAGCTCGTCCCGGCACACGTTGATGAGAATGCGAATCAGCCACGTCTCAAAATACTGGGGCTGCCGCAATTTCCGGTAGTTTCGGTATCCTTTGTATACCGCTTCATCCACGGCGTCAATGGCGGCGGCTTCGCCGCCCAACGTCAGCAGGGCAATGCCGTAAAGCTTGCCCCGCAGCGCTTCGGCGCGTTCCAGATAGTCCAGCTCGGTCAAGTCCATCGCCTCCTTTCCTTTTCTGCCCATTAGACGGGGAAGGGTGCCGGTTTGATTGCCGAAAGGAGAAAAAATAAAAAAGGCCGGTGCCCTTGCGGGTACCGGCCTCGGTTATGATTGGCTTAGTACATGCCGCCCATGTCGGGAGCGGCGGGAGCCGGAGCGGGGGGCTCGGGCTTGTCGGCCACCAGGGACTCGGTGGTCAGGACGCAGCTGCTAATGGAAGCGGCGTTCTCCAGAGCGGAACGGGTGACCTTGGTGGGGTCGACGATACCGGCGGGAATCATCTCCACATACTGCTCGGTGTAGGCGTTGTAGCCATAGCCCACCTTGCGGGAGCTCTTGATCTTCTCGAAGACCACGGAGCCGTCCACACCGGCGTTCTCAGCAATCTGACGAATAGGAGCCTGCAGCGCCTTGGCAATGATCTGGGCGCCGGTCTTCTCGTCGCCCTGCAGCTTGGCAACCAGCTTCTCAACAGCGGGGACGGCGTTGACATAAGCGGTACCGCCGCCGGCCACAATGCCTTCCTCCACGGCGGCACGGGTGGCGTTCAGGGCGTCCTCAATGCGGAGCTTCTGCTCCTTCATGGCGACCTCAGTCTGGGCGCCGACCTTGATGACGGCAACGCCGCCGGCCAGCTTGGCCAGACGCTCCTGCAGCTTCTCCTTGTCGTACTCGGAGGTGGTGACCTTCAGAGTGGCCTTGATCTCGTTGACGCGGTCGGCAATGGCCTTGCTGTCGCCCATGCCGTCGACGATAACGCTGTTGTCCTTGGAGACCTTCATCTGACGGGCACGGCCCAGATCAGGGATGTCCACTTCCTTCAGGTCCATGTTCAGATCGGAGGCAACGTAGGTGCCGCCGGTCAGAATGGCGATATCCTTCAGCATCTCCTTGCGGCGGTCGCCGAAGCCGGGAGCCTTGACGCAGACGCAGTTGAAGCTGCCGCGCAGACGGTTCACCAGCAGGGTGGACAGGGCGTCGCCCTCCACGTCCTCAGCGATGATGACCATCTTCTTACCAGCCTGGACAATCTTCTCCAGCACGGGCAGAATCTCCTGGATGGTGGAAATCTTCTTGTCGGTGATCAGAATATAGGGGTCGTCCACGACGGCTTCCATCTTCTCGGTGTCGGTGACCATGTAGGGGGAGATATAGCCGCGGTCGAACTGCATGCCTTCCACGACCTCCAGACCGGTCTCGGCGGTCTTGGACTCCTCAATGGTGATGACGCCGGAGGAGGTGACCTTCTCCATGGCCTCAGCGATCAGCTTGCCGATCTCCTCGTCGCCGGAGGAAACGGCGCCGACACGGGCGATATCGTCGCTGCCCTTGATGACCTCGGAATTGGCCTTGATGGCCTCCACGGCGGCGGCAACGGCCTTCTCGATGCCCTTGCGCATGACCATGGGGTTGGCGCCGGCAGTGACGTTCTTCAGGCCCTCGTGGATGATGGCCTGAGCCAGAACGGTGGCGGTGGTGGTGCCGTCGCCGGCCACGTCGTTGGTCTTGGTGGCGACCTCACGGACCAGCTGAGCGCCCATGTTCTCAAAGGCGTCCTCCAGCTCCACGTCCTTGGCGATGGTCACACCGTCATTGGTGATGAGGGGAGCGCCGAACTTCTTGCCCAGCACCACGTTGCGGCCCTTGGGGCCCAGGGTAACTTTCACGGTATTTGCCAGCTGATCAATGCCGGACTGCAGCGCCTTGCGGGCGTCTTCACCATAAACAATCTGCTTTGCCATAATTTATGTGAACCTCCTAAAACTTACTCAACAATGGCCAGAATGTCGGACTGCTTGACCAGAGTGTAGTCAGCGTCGTCAATCTTGACCTCGGTGCCGCTGTACTTGGCAACCACGACCTTCATGCCGGGCTTGACGGTCATTTTGACCTCCACGCCGTCCACCATGCCGCCGGGGCCAACGGCTACAACCTCGGAGAAAGCGGACTTTTCCTTGTTGGCGGTGGAGAGAATAATGCCGGACTTGGTGGTCTCTTCGGCCTCAATGGCCTTGAGCAGGACGCGGTCGGCAAGGGGAGTCAGTTTCATGTTGCGTACCTCCTAAGAATCATCATACAAAGGAGCACCCCTACGGGTGTGTCTCCTGTGGATTGGTTTTGTCGGTTTTAGCACTCATTTATCTCGAGTGCTAACAGCTATTATAATAAATCAGTCGTGTAAAATGTGCAAGAGGGAATTTTTCACAAAATACCGGTATTCTGGGCCAATATTTCTGATGATGTCCAAAAAGGAATGGAATATCTGATGATATCTTGATTTTCCTATGTTCTTCTCCCGAAATCGCCGGTGTGTCTCACCAGACCATGTCGCGGGGATGGACAAACCGGATTTTTTGGTCCGCAACAGAGAATGTGACGTCCTTGGAAAAGAGCAATTCGCCGTCCAGGTTGACGCCCTCCGGCTCGGGGCACTGGATACGCAGGCTGCGGCACTGGTGGTGTCTGATGAGGTTGGGATACTGGGCATACTGGCCGTGCTGATACCGGCCGATGGCGGCGGCCACAGTCATACGGGTTACCGGTTCCACAATGAGCACATCCAACAATCCGTCGTCGGGCATGGCCTCGGGCACCGGATTGAAACAGCCACCATACCAGCGGCCGTTGGCGATACAGACCAAAGTTTTCCGGCCGTCCAAAACCTGCCCGTTGTCCAGGGTGATGGTGTAGGGGCTGGTGATGCCCCGGACCGTGTTGACCAGGGCCGACAGCAGATAGGCGCTCTTGCCCTTGACCATGGGCAGCCGCTTATAGTCGGCCACCTGAGTGCCGATGCGGGCGTCAAAGCCCATGGAACAGATATTGATGGCGTAACGGTCGCCGTTGACGGCGATGACGTCAAATTCCGACTCTTCCCCGTCCAGCAACAGGGGCAGCTGACGGAAGGCATCAGGGTCGGAAAAGACCTTGATAAAATCGTTGCCGGTGCCCTGGGGATAGCAGGAGATGGCGGCGTTGGGGAAACCCATAACGCCGTTGACAATCTCATTGAGGGTGCCGTCACCGCCGCAGGCGTAAATGCGCAGTTCCTCCCCGGTCTCACAGGCGGCCCGGGCCAGCTTGGTACAGTGGCCGGGAGCACGGGATACGACCACCTCATATTCATCGCTGCGGCCCACAAAGGCGGAGGCCACGGCGGCATTGACGGTGCCGGTGCGGTCCGTTTTGCCGGCGGCGGGGTTGACTATAAACAGATGCTTCATGGCAGACGCTCCGTTCCACTCAGAAATACATGAAGAGGTTACACTGAATCATGCCGTTGTACAGCTTGCGCTTTTTGTCGGCCTTGCGGCCGAAGTACCGCTCGAACTCCGGCTCGGAGCTGATAAGGTACAGCTTCCAGCCGTCGAGATTCTTGAAATAGCGGCCATACTGCTGGTACAGCTTTTGGGCGCTGCGCTGCTCCAGCATCCGTTCGCCGTAGGGGGGATTACACACCAGAATGCCGCCGCCCTCGGGCAGGGTCAGACGGGTGGCGTCGGCCTCGGAGAACTGGATATACGATTCCATACCGGCCTTTTTGGCGTTGGACTGGGCAATGGCCAGGCTTTGGGGGTCGATGTCGCTGGCGAAAATCCGGTAGTCGCCCCGGTATTCCCGGTCCATGGCGGCGGTACGCTCCTGCCGCCACACCTCCACCGGTACCTCCCGCCACTTTTCGGCGGAGAAGCCCCGGCCCAGGCCAGGGGCCCGGTTCAAGGCCGCCATGGCGGCCTCAATGACAATGGTGCCGGAGCCACAGAAGGGGTCCACAAAGGTGTCCCGGCCCCGGTAGCGGGCCAGATGGACCATGGCGGCGGCCAGGGTCTCCCGCAAGGGGGCGTCGTTGCCAACGGCCCGGTAGCCCCGTTTATGGAGACCCGCGCCGGAGGTGTCGAGATACAGCTCCGCCATGTCCTTCATAATGGAAAACTGAATCTGATACGTCTGGCCTGTGGCGGGCATATGCTGCAAATGGTACTTGCCGCCCAGCCGTTTTGCAACAGCTTTTTGAATCATGGCCTGACAGGTGGGGACCGAATGGAGCTTGGAATTGAGACTATAGCCCTTGACGGGGAATTTGCCGTCCTTGGGGATGAACTGTTCCCAGGGCAGGGCGGCCACGCCGTCAAAGAGGGCGTCCCAGGTGTCAGCCCGGAAGGCGCCCAGCTTCAAGAGGACCCGTTCGCCCATACGCAGCCGCAGATTGGCCCGGGCCATGGTGTCCCAGCCGCCCTCAAAGTAGACGCGGCCGTTTTCCACCTGGACATTCTGGGCATCCATGCGGCGCAGTTCATCGCCCACCAGTCCCTCCAGACCGAAGAGACAGGGGACGCAGAAGGTAAAGTGATTCATAACAGTAACATCCTTTCCGGCCGGTCAGACGGCCCGCAGCAGACAGGAAAACAGATACAATACGATCAAGAATCCCACGTTCCACAGGGTAAATGTGCGGAAATAGGGCTTTTTCAGCGCGGCATCCTTGGCGGCGATCTGCTTCCAGGAGATCAGACTGGCCATGGAGGCGATGAGGGTGCCCAGGCCGCCCAGGTTGGTGCCGATGAGGAGAGCAGGGATATTTTCGGTGTAGTTGGACAGGAGAATGGCGGCGGGGACGTTGCTGATGACCTGACTGATGAGCACCGACAGGGGCAGCTCCCGCCCGGCCAAGGCGCCGCTGAGGAACACCTGCAATTCCTCCAGCCGCTTGATGTTGCCCACGAATACAAAGAAGCAGACGAAGGTCACCAGCAGGGCATAATCCACCCGCCGGAAGAGCCGCCGGTCCAGCACCAGCACAGCAAGGGCCACAATGACCAGCACCACCGGTTTGGACAGCACTCCGGCCACAGTCAGCAGGCACAGAGCGAACAAGGCCAGATAGGCCAAGACATACCGCATCCGCAGGGCGGGCAGCGTTTTGGCGGGGACCGTTACGGCCTTGGCCGGGAAGCGCACCACGGTGGAAGCGGCCAGCAGCACACCCGCCGCCGCGCCGTAGGGCAGGAGCAGCAGCAGAAAGTCTCCCAGTCCCAGGCCCGAAATGGAGTAGAGGTACAGGTTTTGGGGGTTGCCCATGGGGGTGACCATGCTGCCCAGATTGCCGGCGATGGTCATCAAGGTGACGGCCAGACAGAGCCGGGAGGACAGGCCCGCCGTCTCCAGCAGGAAGATGCCGAAGGGAACAAAGGTGATCAGGGCCACATCATTGGTAATAAACATGCTGCTGAAAAAGCAAAGGCCCACCAGCGTCAGCACCACGCCCCGTGCTGTGCGGACCCGGCCCAGGAGCTTGTGACCGATGGATTCAAAGACGCCCTCGGCCCGAAGGCCCCCCACAATGAGCATCAGGCAGAACAGCAGGATCAGGGTGTTCCAATCGATGTAGGACAGGTACTTGCCGTCCGGCGGCACCACGAAACAGGAGAGTATAGCCAATACCGCCGCGGCTGTCAGGACCACATCTTTTTTGACGATGGAGATAAGTTTGTTGCACATGGTTTCGATTCTGCTCTTTTCTCTTGGGATTCAACGGCCATTCTATCATAGAAGCATGGAAAAAACCATACAGTGTGTCAAATTTGTAAAATTTCTTTCTGTCAGACTTTACGCATTGGCAAACGGCGCAAAACATAGTAAAATAACTACAAGGCGAACTGCCGACGGAAGGAGTGAAACCAATGACAGCGATGGTATATACCTGGCTGGCCGTGGCCATTGTCATGGGCATTGTGGAGGGCGTCACCTATGCCATGGTGTCCGTCTGGTTTGCAGGCGGCGCCGCAGCCGCTATGATTGCGGCCTTGCTGGGCCTGAATTTCAAGGCGCAGCTGGTCTGCTTTGTGGTGGTGTCGGCCATTCTGCTGGCCTGTCTGCGGCCTCTGGCCAAAAAGAAGGGTATCCAGAAGCCCCTGCCCACCAACGTCCACCGGATGATCGGCATGGTGGGCGTCGTCACCGAGGACATTGACAACATTGCCGCCACCGGCGCCGTAAAACTCAGCGGCGTGGAGTGGAGCGCCCGCACCCGCGACGGCCACAAGGTCCCAGTTGGAGAGCGGGTAAAGGTGGTGGCCATCGACGGCGTCAAGGTCATTGTGGAGCCGGTTGCCGTTTTGGCAAAGGTATAAATCCGATTTTGAAGAAACAAGGAGGAGCAAACTATGGCAGGTTATATTGCATTGGCGATTCTGGCCGTGGCGGTGTTGATTCTGATCATCTCCAACGTCCACATTGTCCAGCAGTCCAAGGCCTACGTCATCGAACGCCTGGGCGCGTTCTCGACCGTTTGGGAGGTGGGTCTCCATCTGAAAGTTCCGTTCATCGAGCGGGTCGTCAGGAAGATCAGCCTCAAGGAGCAGGTTCTGGACTATCCGCCTCAGCCGGTGATCACCAAGGATAACGTCACCATGCAGATTGACACGGTGCTGTATTTCCAGATCACCGATCCCAAGCTGTACACCTACGGTGTAGAGCACCCCATGAGCGCCATTGAAAATCTGACGGCCACCACATTGAGAAACATCATCGGTGACCTGGAGCTGGACCAGACCCTTACCAGCCGTGATGTCATCAATACCAAGATGCGGGCCATTCTGGACGAAGCCACGGACCCCTGGGGCATCAAGGTCAACCGTGTGGAGGTCAAGAACATTGTGCCGCCGCAGGACATCCAGAGCTCCATGGAAAAGCAGATGAAGGCCGAGCGGGACCGCCGGCAGGCCATTTTGCAGGCCGAGGGCGCCAAGCGCTCCGCCATTCTGGTGGCTGAGGGCGAAAAGGAAGCCGCCATTCTGCGGGCTGACGCCGAGAAACAGGCGGCAGTGCTGAAAGCTGAAGGCGAGGCCGCCGCCATTCTGGAAGTCCAGAAGGCCCTGGCCGATTCCATGCGGATGCTCAACGAGGCCGCCCCCAATGATCAGGTCATCAAGCTCAAGGCCCTGGAGGCCATGCAGAAGGTGGCCGACGGCAAGGCTACCAAGATCATCATTCCCTCGGAGATTCAGGGATTGGCGGGACTGGCTGCCACTGCCAAGGAAGTTTTCAACGGATAATAATTTTGTCAAGCAGGCGCGTTGCAAGGAACCTTGCAGCGCGCCTGTTTTTCCGCCATGACGGCACTGAAAATGAGAGAATATAAAAGTTTTGCTCGATTTTTTCAAAAAATCGCGGGGTCCAGGGCGGCGCCCCGGTCGCCCGCCGCAGCGGGCGAAATTCCCAATCGACCAAAGCGCCACCCGCAGATGGCGCAACTCCTGGCCGAAGGCCATGGTCTCTGCCGTACTCCCGATAACCGTCATACTATGCAAAACAGCCCGTTGCAGAAATCATCCTTCTGCAACGGGCCGTTTTTATGATTATTGAATGGTCAGGTCCGTGACCAGCTGGCGGGCCTTGGCCTGGAGCACGGCGGCGGCATAGCGCAGCACCGCGAAGACACACCAGAGACCGAACGCTGCCAGCAGGACCTCGTCCAGCTCATCGAGAATGTAGTACATCCCGTGGGACAGGCCCATAAAGGAGATCACCCGGGCGGCGGGGACCAACGTCAGCAGCGTGGCTACCACTGCCGCGGCCAGCGTCAGCCAGGACAGGAGCCGGACGCCGCCGGCGGCCATGGACAGGTTGGTGGCGGTGGGGTGGTTGGGGTAGACGGAAAACACTTCGGAACGCTTGAACATGGCGGATACCTCCTTAATCCCAGATAGACTCCACATCCCGGGACAGAATGGTGCCGGTGGTGCCGTCAATCTCGAATTCATACTCGTAGTTGTTGTAGACGATCTTCACATCGTATTCCAGACGGCCGTCGTCATAATCCCGCTTGGCCTGCCGGATGTGGGAGCTGGACGCGCCGGAGACCTGGCCCAACGCGATGGACTTGGCCTTCTCCAGACCGATGTCAGTGCCGGTGGAGGGCTGAGTGGGGCGGGTGTAGTGGTCGGCATCATAGTCAAAGCTGAGAACTGCGCCGGTGTTGGCGTCAATCTCGTAGTCATACTCCTTGTAATCGGAGGTGTAGAACTCCACGTCATAGACATAGCGGCCATCGTCCCAGTCGGGGTAGGCCCGGACAAAGGTGACCTGGGAAGCACTCAGACCGGCGTGGGCCAATGCCTTGGCTTTGGCGGTTTCAGCGGAGATATAGGAGGTGGAGCCGGTATTGCCGGTATTGCCGGTATTGCCGGTGCTGCCGGTGCTGCCGGAACCGGGGCCGAAGCTGTCGGCGTCGGTGACCAGATTGCCGGAGCTGTCCACGTTGCCGCTGATGGTCACGGTCTGGGTGTTGTTGTCCCAGCTGACCACCTTGCCCATGAGCTCACCCACGGCGCGGATGGGCAGGTAGGTGACACCGTTGTGCAGCAGGGGATAGACCCGATTGCCGCCGGCGTCGTAGAACTGCTGGGTCACGCCGTCAACGATAATGGTGAAGTCATCCCGCAGGGAGACGGACACGGTGGATTCCTGGGGGTTCACATCGGGGGTACCGGTGGCGGCTCCCGCGGTCCGGGGGCTGGTGAGGGTGATGGTCTTGGTGTCGTTGTTCCAGTCCACATTCTTGTTCATCAGCTCACCGATGGAGCGGACCGGCAGATAGGTGGTGCCGCCGTAGGAAATGGGGTGGACCTCCTGGCCGTTGATGGCGTAGAAGGTGCGGGCTACGCCGTCCACCACAATGGTGCGGTTGGGCATCACCTGGGCGTTGCCGTAGGTGACGGCCAGAGCAGGCGTGGCGGAGGTCATAAGCAGGGTAACAGCCAGGGCGGCCGGAGCCAGACGGCGGAAGATGGTACGATGCTGTTTCATAGGTCATTCTCCTTTTCTTTTTTTGAGTCCTTTGGAAAGGCGTTTCTGTTTGCTTGCCCTTATCCTACCGCTCCATTATTAAAGTTACATTAAAGCACTGGGAAAATCTTCACAAAAAGAAATGCCGTAAAATAGAAGTTCTATGGGCGGTATGGCGGGCATAGGAAGTCCAGATGGTACCATTGCAAAACACAGTGGTTACACCGTCCCATAGATACCAAGATGTATTATCAATTGTGTTATCATTGCCCTTCTGGGAGTTGCCACATCAAAGAAGGCACTAGCCACCCAATAATATATAATATTTTGCGGTTCGCTTGGGAGAACCAAAAGCTGTAAATTTAAAAGAGAAAATCCGAGGGAGGTGGTCAAGAGACATAAAGTGATCTATAGTAGGTACTGAAAATTTTGAATTTAGGGAATCTGATGCAGTACCATATAGTTCTTTCAATTTCTTTTTTTGCTAAATATTAACTTGTTTTCAACAACTTTGAACTCGAGTTCGTCGCCATCGTGTAATCCAAGAGCCTCTCTGACCCATTTGGCAATGTGCACTTGCCCATTGTTAAAAACAGTGGTTGTATCTGGTAGCAAATCTTGCCTTGTTACATTAGGAATTAATCCGTTGTCTATTGCATTTGATATAGTTACTCTCGATTTAGGGTACTGTTTAAACTTTTCATTTTTCTGTAACTTCTCCATTATTTGAGTGAGATTCAATTTGTCAATCAGAATCAATTTTGCAATATATTCTGCAAGTCCAGGCTCAATAGAAAGTATTGGCTGCGTGCCTTTTTCCAATAGGTGTTGTCTGTAGCGCTTTTCTGAAAAAATGGGGCTGTATTCACCATTGATAATTCCACGATCAACTTCTCGATAAATAGTAGCAATAGCAACGCCCAAAACTTTTGCAATTTCAGTTTTTGAATATCCGTTATCCAGCATCTCCTTGATTTTTGTTCTTTGCTCAAGGGTTAAGTGTTTGAATACCCGACTCATTCTAATTTCCCCTCGCAAAATATCGATTAAGTATAGTATGTGTTGGAAAATACAATGTGTTAATAATCAATATGACTCTAAATGCCTGTCTTCTATTAACAATGTAATGATACTAAGGACAATGAGGGTGAACTTGGTTTCCATCCGCAAACAAAAGAGTGGTACTGCCTAATGCAGCTATGCACTTTCGGACAAAGTTACAAACCGGGTGCGCTGCAACGTCCCTTGCAGCGCACCCTTCATGGTGCGGTTTATCGGACCAGCTTCCGGAAGCTGGGGGCGTCCAGAATCAGGCGCAGCGTCCGCAGTGCCGCCTGCTCCAGCAGGGGACGGCCGGGGAACCGGGAGAACAGCTCACCGGCGGCAAAGGTCATGCCGTCAAAGTGCCACTCGTCGTAGAGCACGTCGGACAAAATCCGATTGTCCAGGCTCAGCGCCTCGCCGCATACGGCGATGGACGGGGCCAGCAGCGCCTTGGGCTGTCCCAATGTCACAGCGATTTCAAAGCCCAACAGTTCAAACTCCCGCAGGGTCCGCTCGGTGACGGTAATCTCCACAGCGCTCTCCACATGGCGCAGCGCGGCCATGGCGTGCTGCTGGCAGCCCTGAATCAGCCAGGCGGCGCAGAGGCCCGACACCACCGGGTCCTCGGAGAACGCGCCGTGGTAACAATCGCTGCGGGGGTCCCGATGGACTGTGGCCGAGGGGGCCAGCCAGAGGTCCACGCCGAATTCCCGCATTTCGCGGCCCACGGCGCTGCCCACGCTGTGGAGCAGCTCCCGGTCAAAGGAGCAGGCCAGCAGGCTGGGGGCCGGGAAGGCGGTGACATACTGATGGGCCACCACTTCGCCGTCATCGTTCTTGATATCGCGGGTCAGCCGCAGGCCGTCGCAGCCCTTGGCGATGGTGATGGAGGGGATGCCGTAACGGCTATAGAGGTCGGCGGAAGCGCCCCAGGCGCCGGGCACCGGCGACTGGCTGGAGCCGAAGTTGCAGACCAGTGCCCGCAAATCGTGTTCGTCCATGGTCGCTACCAGCTGCCGCAGGTCGTAGCGGCCCTCGTAGACATCCAGCAGAGAGATTCCCTCCTTGCCGCCGCGGCAGCCGGGGAACTTCTTGGAATAGCGCACCACCTCAGCTTGCAGCTGCCGGGCCGACAGACGGATGGCCCGCTTGCGGGACACATTGCGCTCCTCGTCCTCACCGGGATAGGTAAAGGCTTTGGCGCCCTTGCGGGAACGGACCGTCTCCGGCGGCTGCTCCACACAGTTTTTCACCTGCTTGGTGACGATGGGCTTGGGTACATAGATGCTGCCGGCAATGGTGGTATTGCGGCTGTGAGTGCCGATGCGGATGTCATAGTAACCGGCGTCCAGCTTCCAGGTGGCCGTGTAGGTGTCAAACCGGGCCAGCTGGGACACGGGGAAGGACAGCTGAATGGTCTCCGATTCGCCGGGCTGCAACAGACCGGTTTTGGCGAAGGAGTTGAGGATGTACACCGGCTGGGACACCTCTGTGTCGGGCGCCGAATAATAAACCTGCAAAACCTCCCGGGCCGGATACGTCTCCGAGGCATTTTCAATGGTGGCCTCCGCCGTTACCACGCCGTTGTCCAGGCCCACGGAATAGGAGGTGAGGATGGGCTTGCCGTAGCTGAGACCGTAGCCGAAGGGGTAGAGCACATCCTTGCCGAAGGAGTCATAATAGCGGTAGCCGGTGTAGAGGTCGGTCCGCATGGCCGCCGTATCGAACTGGTCGGGACGGACGGGCCAGGTGTCGGCCAGCTTGCCGGAGAAGGCGGCACGGCCGGTCAACAGGTCGGTCAGAGCAGCGCCGCCTTCCTGACCGGCCAGGCCCATAAAGACAATGGCCGTGACCATGGGAGAGACACCGGCAATGTCCATATAACCGGGGGTGTTGAGGACCAGCACCGTCCGGCTGTGGGATTTGGTGACGGCCTCGATAAGCTGCATCTCCTCGGGGCGCAAATGGTAGTCGTAACCGTCATGGAGACGGGTGATGACAATCACGGCGGCCTGGGTCCGGCCCGCCACGGCGGGAATGTCCAGCATGGCCGGGAGAATTTCACCGGCGCCGGGGTTTTGCAGCAGGGCGTTGCGGTATTTGTGGCTCAACAGGCCGTCGGGAATCACCTGGTCGGAGTCCATCAGGCCGTCGAGCACATTGATGGTGCGCCAGGCCTGGATACCGCCGGTGAGGGCCGTGCGCAGCTGGCCCATGCCGTAGACGGCAATGGGCAGGGCGTGGCCGTCCACCGCCAGCAGCGGCAGTGTATGTCTGACGTTTTTCAGGAGCACCATACTGCCGGCGGCCGCCGAGCGGGCCACCATGGCGCTTTCCGTCATCCGAGGGGTCAAGTCCATGGAAAAACCTCCTTCTTCCTTCTGAAAGGGCTATGTTTTTTCACCTATACTATACTCTATCCGACACCGTTTCACAATCGGAAGTTGACGGCGGCGGGGAAAATTTTTTTACCGACTGAATTCATGGGAACGCGCATAACAGCGGGGATATACTGGGGAAACAGTACGAGATACAAAGGAGGAATTTTCAAATGAAGCATCAAGGACGCATTCTGTGGGCCATCGCCATGACGGCGGCCACCATGACCACCATCAGCGGCTATACGCTGGCTGTCAGCCGTCAGCCCATGCCGGAGCTGCCTCCGGCGGTCACCCTGGAGACGGTGGCGGAACCCCTGCCCAGCGAACCGCTGCTGGTGGTCCTGCGGGACGAAACGAAGGAGCAGGGCGTTGTTACGGTGACGGATGAGACCGGGGACCCGGCGGCCACGGCGGAGAAAAACGCTCTTGGCGAGTACATTCTGGAGCTGGAGCCGGGCCAGCGATACACGGTAACCACCGACAGCGGTTTGGAAACAGCCTTTTATCTGGAGGAGAATGCCGCCGTCTCCAACGTCACCGGCAGCGGATGGACCGACGGCGAACAGCTTCATCTGGACCGGGAAGTCCGGTGTACCCTGCGGATTCTGCGGGCCGGCGGCGCGGAATGCCTGTACACCCTGACAGGAGACGGCGTGGCCGAGCAGCGGGCCCTCTACACCAGCGAGGGCGGCAGCCAGGCCCAGGCGGTATTTGCCGGATTGGAGCCGGGGACCTATACCCTCAGCGATACGGACGGCCTGCTGCGCACCGTCCATCTGACGGAGAAACAGCCGGAGGTGGTGCTGGGTCTGGATTAAAGGCAGTATGGCCCTGGCAGGAAGGAAAAACAAGAAAAGTGTTTATTTTAACTTCCAGTACCGCCATACAACAAAACTGGGCGCGTTGCAATGGTGTTTGCAACGCGCCCAGTTTGATACTTGTTACGGCTTGCTGATTGCGTAATAGATGCAATGATGGATTTTTCCGCGATATTCAATCTCGGCGGTAAAGTCTATCTGCTCCATTCCGCTTTTTTCTAAAACACGTCTGCTGGCCTGGTTTTCCGCAAAGAATCCGGCTTTGATGCTGGTATAGCCGATTCGGAAAAGCTCCTGAATGGCTGCGGTCAATACCTCTGTTGCATAGCCCTGGTTCTTCCAATTCGGATGAATCACATATCCCAGTTCAATCGAGCATCCATCCCGTTCCACATCGTTGATAAACCCGATGAGCCGTTCGCTGCAATATACGCCGTAGACAAACTGTTCTGTGGAGCGGGACATACGCTGTAAAGCATGAAACATCGCCACGGCATCCGCATGGGATGCAAAATCCGGCAGCATAAACGTTTTTTTAATTTCACTATTACATAATAGCTCCAGTGCGTCCTCCAAATCAGTGTCCGCAAACGCATGAAGTGTCAAACGCGGCGTTTTTATGATTGACGCTTGGTTCGGGAGTGAAGTATGTAGGTCTGCCATCTACCAGTCGCTCCTCCTGCCAACAGCCGTAAAGGGGCTGCTGCCAAATTCAGTTTTGAAAAACAGAGTAAAAAAAGCTGCGTAAACCGACATATGGGAGGGTTTACGCAGCTTTTCTAATGCGTGATTGAAAAAACAGCAATTTCCACACTTATTCGGTGGGATTGCCGCCGGTTCCGCCGCTGCGGCGGGGCCGACGGCGGCGGCGGGGCCGATGCTCGCCGCCCTCGGCAGCGTTGGCCGGTGCTGGAGCAGCTGCGCCCTCCTGGGGTTTGTCTGAACGGGGACGGCGCTCCTGGCGGGGCTTCTGCTGACCGCCGTTCTGGCGGGGTTTCTCCTGGCGGGGCTTCGGCTCGCCAGTCTCCGAATGGGGCGGCTGCTCCGGACGGGATTCCTGGGGCTTTTGCCCATCCTCAGGCCGCGGACCGGCGGAGCGGCGGCGGGAACGGCGGCGGCGGCTCTTCTGCTCCGGCGCTTCCTCAGCGTCCGGCTCCAGCTCCGGCGCCCGGTCGGACGCGGCGTAGTCGTCCAGCTTGCGGAACAGATCCGGCATGGAGTCCATGATCTCCTGGTCCGTGGGTTCTGCCGGTGAAGTGGAGCGGCGGCTGCGCTGAGACTGGCCGGAAATGGGGGCCAGGTCCCTGGGAATGGGCGGATCGGTCTTTTTGGCCTTGCCGCTGCGCAGCACGGCAATATCGCTGTTGCGGTAAATATTGATGGTGTCGGGGGCGTCCTCCATGCGGACCTTGACGGTCTGACGCAGAAGATTCACGTCACAGACGGTGCCCCGCCCATCGGGGGTGTCCACAAAGGACTCGGCCTTGGGGGCTGTCTTGTGGAGGTCCTCATAGGCTTCCTGCTCATATTTGAGACAGCACATGAGACGGCCGCAGGTGCCGGAAATTTTGGTGGGATTCAGGCTCAGATTCTGGGTTTTGGCCATCTTGATGGAAACCGGCTGGAAGTCATCCAGGAACTCGGCGCAGCAGAAAGGCCGTCCGCAGACGCCCAGACCGCCCACCATGCGGGCCTTGTCCCGGACGCCGATTTGCCGCAGTTCGATACGGGTGCGGAAAATGGAGGCCAGATTTTTTACCAGTTCCCGGAAGTCCACCCGGCCGTCGGCGGTGAAGAAAAAGAGAATTTTGCTGCCATCAAAGGCGCACTCCGCCGAAACCAGCTGCATGTCCAGCTTGTGTTCCTCAATTTTCTGGAGACAGATGGAAAAGGCTTTCTTTTCCTTTTCGTAGTTGTCGGCGGCAATTTTTTCGTCGTGGGGCGTAGCCATGCGCAAAACGGGACGCAGAGGCGTCACCACATCGGAGGCGGGCACCGTGTGGCAGCCGCCGGCGCAGAAGCCGAACTCGGGACCGCGGGCTGTGTCGATAATCACATGGTCGCCCATTTTGGGCGTCAGGTCGCCGGGGTCAAAATAATAGATCTTGCTGCCGGTACGGAAGCGGACATCCACCACTGTCACCTGTTCCGGCAGCGGCTCGGCATCCTCCGCCGCGTCCGCCGGGGGAATGGGCAGCAGCTCGGCGGCCAGGGCGTCATCCACGGTCTCATGGACCGGTCCCGCCTCACAGCCGCCGCAGCCCGCGCAGCCGTCACAGCCGCCGCAGGCGGGCTGGGGGCTCAGTTCTTGCAGTTCTTTTTGTTCATCCATGGGAAACTCCATTTCTATCCAACCGCCGTAGGCGGTGAAATTGTTGCATTTGGTTACAGCCGGGCCAGCAGTCCGGCGCAAATATTGCCCACGCCCACATTGGCCCAGCAGTCGTCCAATGCTTCCTGGACCAGCCGGCAGGCGGCCAGCAATTCCGGCGCGGTCCGCTGTTCCGCAATGGCACGGGCCTGGGGCAGCAGGGTGGGACAGCCCCGGCGGGCCAGCAGCGATTGGGCCAGCAGCCGTTGCAGTTCTTCCAGCACCGGGGCCAGCTGGTTGCGCTTGTACTTGTCCATGGAGCCAAAGACCATGGCAAGCCCCAGGGTGTCGTGGGCGGCATAGGCGGCGGCAAACTGCTCCACCTGGGGCAGCTGCAAGCCGGACCCCTCCAGCAGCGTCACGGCCTGACCGAGAAATCCGCCGCTGCGGCCCATGGCTGCTTCCAAATCAGCGGCGCTTCGGTCCGGAAACCGTTGGCGCAGGGCCGGTTCCAGCACGGCACGGGGCAGAGGCGACAGCCGCAGATGGGCGCAGCGAGACCGGATGGTGGGCAGCAGCGCTTCCGGCGACGGGGCCAGCAGCAAAAAGACGCCGTAGGACGGCGGTTCCTCCAGCACCTTCAACAGGGCGTTTTGGGCCGCCGGGTTCATATCTCCGGCCCGGGGAATCAGCAAAACCTTTTTCTCGCCCTCATTGGGGCGGATAAACAGTTCCGAGCGGGCGGCGCGGATGCAGTCCACGGGGACCTGCTTGTGGTCCGGGTCATCCACAGTGATTACGTCCGGGTGATTGCCCGACAGAACCTTGCGGCAGGCGGGACAGACGCCGCAGGGCCGCGGCGTGCCGCGGCATTCCATGGCAGCGGCCAGAAGCCGGGCCAGGGTGCGTTTCCCGGAGCCTTCAGGACCGGTGAGGAGATAGCTGTGGGACATCCGTCCCGAGCGCAGGCCCTCGGTCAATCGCTCCTTGAGGGCCTCGTTGCCCAACAGCTGTTCCAGTCCCATTTTCGGCTCCCTTCTCCGCCGCAGCGCCATAGTTAGTAATAGTATAACGCTTTTTTGGAAACAAATCAATGAAAACGTGGCGGCAGCCCATGGCCCGGCAGGACTTCTTTCTTGACAGAGACGATACCGGAGCGATACAATGAAACAAATACGCGCAGGCGCGCGGAGGGAGGAACGGCACATGGTATACGATGCGGCGGTGATTACCGTCAGTGACGAGAGCTTTTGGGGCCGCAGAGCCGACGAGGCGGGCCCGGCCGTGGTGGAGATTCTGGAACAGGCAGGCTATCGGGTGACCCACACGACGCTGCTGCAAAAGGAACAGGCCCAGATGGAGCGGGAACTGATGCATGCGGCGGACCAGTTGAAGGTGGCCCTGGTGGTCACCGTGGGCGGTACGGGTATCGGTCCCAGGGATGTAACGCCGGAGGCGACGGCCGCCGTGTGCCCCCGCATGGTGCCGGGCCTGGGCGAAGCCATGCGGGCGGCTGCCGTCAATGTCAGCCCCCGGCTGCTGCTGTCCCGCGGCGTGGCTGCCATCCGGGGTAAGACCATGGTTCTCAATGTCTCGGGCAACCGGGAAGCGGCAGAGGCCATGCTAAAGCCGGTACTGGAACCGGTGGCAATCGCTCTGAGTATGCTCAATAAGTAAATCCGAAATCAAGGGGGTGCAAAATGCACCCCCTTTTGACGTACTACAATGGTTTAGAGAGAATAAAAAGTTTTAGTCGATTTTATGAAAAAATCGACTAAAACTTTTATCTTTTTCAGTTTTCCAGCGTTTCGGCCAGCTCCAGGCCGGGGTTACGTTTTATGGTGAAGTCGATGGACCAGAAGGAGGAGAAGACCAACAGGCTGTGGCCCTTGTAATCCTCCAGCAATTCGGCGTCGGAGGACAGCTTCAAATCCTTCAAGTCGCTGACGGGGCTCTTGGTAATAAACCGCAGCTGCTCATAGGGCAGATTCTCCATGCGCAGATCCACGCCGTACTCGTTCTTCATCCGGTACTGGAACACTTCAAACTGCAGCACGCCCACGACGCCGACGATGACTTCTTCCATGCCGGTGTTGGGAACCTTGAAAATCTGAATGGCGCCCTCCTGGGCAATCTGTTCCGTGCCCTTGATGAACTGCTTGCGCTTCATGGTGTCCCTGGGGCTGACCCGTGCGAAGTGTTCAGGGGCAAAGGTGGGGATACCGGCAAACCGGAACTTCTTGCCTGGCACCGTCACGGTGTCACCGATGGAGAAGATGCCGGGGTCAAACACACCGATGATATCGCCGGCATAGGCTTCGTCGATGATTTCGCGCTCCGAAGCCATCAGCTGTTGGGGCTGGCTCAGACGCATTTTCTTATTGCCCTGGACGTGGTAGACTTCCGCTTCCCGCTCGTACTTGCCGGAACAGATGCGCAGAAACGCCAGCCGGTCCCGGTGGGCCTTGTTCATATTGGCCTGAATCTTAAAGACAAAGGCGGAGAAATCGGGGGAGAAGGTGTCGATTTCGCCGCAGTCGGCCACACGGGCCAGGGGGGGCGGCGTCATCTTGAGGAAGTCCTCCAGGAACGGCTCCACACCGAAGTTGGTCAGGGCAGAGCCGAAGAACACGGGGCTCAGGGTGCCGTTCCGGACGGCGTCCATGTCAAATTCCCGACCAGCGGCCAGCAGCTCCACGTCATCGATGAGCTGTTGGTGGCGCTCCGCGCCGATGTGGTCGGCAACTGCCGGGTCATAGAGGTCGATTTCCAGCTTTTCGGCCCGGTTCTTGCCGGACACGCCGGAGAAAAAGGCAATATGGCCCTTGTTGCGGTCATAGACGCCCTGGAACTCCTTGCCGGAGCCGATGGGCCAGTTGACGGCGTACGTCTCAATGCCCAACTCCTGCTCCAGCTCTTCCAGCAGGTCGAAGGGGTCCTTGCTGTCCCGGTCCATCTTGTTGATAAAGGTAAAAATGGGGATATGGCGCATGGCGCAGACCTTGAACAGCTTCCGCGTCTGGGCCTCGACGCCCTTGGAGCCGTCGATGACCATGACCGCCGAGTCGGCAGCCATCAGGGTACGGTAGGTGTCCTCAGAAAAGTCCTGGTGGCCGGGGGTGTCCAGAATGTTGATGCAGAAGCCGTCGTACTGGAACTGCAATACCGACGAGGTGACGGAGATACCGCGCTGCTTTTCAATCTCCATCCAGTCGGAGACGGCGGCACGGGAGTTTTTCTTGCCCTTGACGGCGCCGGCCTGGGCAATGGCGCCTCCGTACAGGAGGAATTTTTCCGTCAGGGTGGTTTTACCGGCGTCGGGGTGCGAGATGATGGCAAAGGTCCGGCGGCGACTGATTTCTTCGCGCAGAGTAGGCACGCTATTCCCTCCACAAATAGAAAAATAGAATTATCACAACAAATCGATTTATTCTACCACAATTATACCACTGTTACAAGGTCATTTTTCACTTCTGACACCGTCCGACGGATTTCCGTTGCCATTTGGTGCCGTATCTGATAAAATACGACGTAGGAACGCTGTTGGAAGGGAAGGGAGAACATGGAACAACTGCTGGCCCAGCTGGGCAGACAATGGTATCTGCTGCTGGCATTGGTGGGCGTGGCGGCCCTGCTGCTGCTCAACGGTGCGGCCTATGTCCACGTCATGCGGCCCCGCAGCGGCACCCTGGAATGGATCTCCCGCTATGACCGTCCGGCCTGTACCTTGCTGGACGGCTGGACCGCCCTGACTATAGGTGACATTGTACCCATGCTCTCCGTCACCCTCGGCGCGGCGGCTGTGTGGGGCGCTGCCGCTCTGGTCACAGCCCGCTCGCTGTACGGCAGCCCCGTTCCCGGCGATGTGCTGGCAGAGATGGCGGTCACCCATATGGTATTTCCGGCCCTGACGGCGCTGGCCTTCTACCGGCTGCTGCGGGGGCTGTTCGGCAGCCGCCTGGGAGCCTTGCTGGGCACCTGGATTCTGACGATGTCCATGGCGGTGCAGCCGTCTCCCATGCTGGTGGCGGCGCTGGCGGCCCTGCTGCTGACCCGGTATCTGACGGCCCCGGCTCAGTCCGCCTTTGGAGAGTACAGCCTGTATCTGATTCTGGCCTTTGCCATGGCGGCGGTGGGCTGCTATCTGCGGCCTGGTCTGGCCGGTGTGGCCCTGACCATGTTTGTGCTGCTGTGCTGCGGCGCAGCCGACCGCTTTGTCCATGCCGGACGGGGGCGGCTGGTGCGGAGTTTGCTGGCCGGTTTGCTCAGTCTGGCTGTGGTGTGGATTCTGACCTATGTTCCCGGCGGCGTGGCCCAGGGCTTGCCCTTTCCCCAACTGCTGGTCCTGCGGGATTTTTACGAATACGCCCTGCACCGCATGGGCTGGGAGCTGCTGAACGGTCTCGGCAGCGGTGTATCTCCCATTGTGCAGTTTTATTTTGACTGGCCCTTGGTAATCTGCGGAACGGCGGCCTTTGTGGTCTGCCTGGTGGGCGGCTTCCGGCGGCCCAAGGCCCCGGCCTTGCTGGCGGCAGGCTGGATGGCGGCGCTGACGGTTTTGTGGCTGCTGGGGGGACTCTATTTGGTTCCCCTGGGCTGTGCCCTCTGCCTGTCCAGCCTGTGGGCCGATTTGTCCCAGCGGGGACAGCCTTGGCTGGCGGTGGTGGCTGGGGGCAGCATCCTGCTGGTACAGCTGACGCTGTACGGCTTCTACTGGCTTACATAATGCTGGCTGCATCATTTGGAATGATGAACCATATAGACAAAACGATGGAGGAATGACGTATGATCGCGATTGCCTGTGACCATGGAGCGGTGGCCCTGAAAGAGGCCATCAAGGCCCATCTGACTCAGCGGGGCCTGGAGTATAAGGATTTCGGTACCAACAGCACCGACAGCTGCGACTATCCCGATTTCGCGGGACCGGCGGCTCTGGCTGTGGCCTCCGGCGAGTGTGACCGGGGCATTGTCTGCTGTACCACCGGTCTCGGCGTGTCCATTACGGCCAACAAGGTCCGCGGCATCCGCTGCGCCCTGCTGTCCGATATTATGAGCGCCCGGCTGACCCGTCAGCACAACGACACCAACATGATGGCACTGGGCGCCGGTGTGGTGGGCGAAAAGCTGGCCCTGGAAATCGTGGACATCTGGCTGGATACGGCCTTTGAGGGCGGCCGCCACCAGCGCCGGGTGGAAAAAATGATGGCCTACGAGGGCAAATAATGGAGCAGCTGCACCAGTCCATCATTGACGCCGTCCGGGAGGCGGGGGCCATTGTCCGTTCCGCCGACGAGGATAAGGGTATCAAGGAGAAAAGCGGCCACCAGGACTTGGTGACCCGGTACGACGGTGCGGTTCAGCGGTTTCTGGAGGAACGGCTTTTGTCGCTGCTGCCGGAGGCGGGCTTTTTGGGGGAGGAGGATGCCCCCAACCACACGGAGCGGGAATGGGTGTTCATTGTGGACCCCATCGACGGCACCACCAATTTTATCAAGGGCATTCCCATTGTGGGCATCTCCGTGGGGCTGGCCCGTAACGGACAGATGGAGCAGGGCGTGGTCTATAACCCCTATACGGACGAGATGTTTACGGCCCGCCGGGGCCACGGGGCATTCTGCAACGGCAAGCCCATCTCTGTGACCAACAATCCCCTGGCCGACGGCATTTCGTTTTTCGGTACATCGCTCTATTATCCGGAGCTGGAAGACCGTTCCTTTGCCATTGCCAAAAAGCTGTTTGAAAGCAGCTTGGACGTGCGCCGCCTGGGGGCGGCTTCCCTGGATTTGTGCTATGTAGCGGCGGGCCGGGGCGAATGCTACTTCGAGTGTTCCCTGTTCCCCTGGGACTACGCGGCGGGCAGTCTCATTCTGGAAGAGGCCGGCGGCATTGTTACCGATATGACGGGCGCGCCCCTGCGGTTTGACCACAGATGCTCCATGGCGGCGGCCAACACCGCTTCCCACCAGCAGCTTCTGGATCTGATCGCCGGGTGCGGCTGACGGTGGAATACGATGGATGCTGGGCCGTCGCCTATGACCGGATTGCTGCCTTCTGGCAGCAGCAGCCCGATGTGACCATGGACGGAACAGCATACCGGTACGGCGGCTGCCGCATTGAGGTGACCCGTCTGCCGGACCGGTCCCTGGGCCGTTGGTCCATGCCCCAGACACAGGTACGGTTCACCGGCGACGACCGGGACACGGCGGCCATTTACCGCCGCTTCTTCCTGGCCTTTCTCTCTGCCGGAGGATGACCACCAAACTGGTGGCGACACCTCAAAAAATCTATGAAACACTGGAGCTTCCTGTGTATGGTACAGGAAGCTCCAGTTTTTTCAGTTAAAAGAAACGCTGTACAATGCTAATCCAATGGTGCAACAATGGAATTCCGTCCATTGTTATAGAAAAACGTGACGCTGTTCGCGTCCCATTGCAGCGAGTACTCCTCCATATCAATGGGCTTGATGGTGTTGTTTTTTACCTCTCTGGCCCGAACGCAGACCAGCAGGGGGTTCATCCGTTCGTGTACGGTAATCCGGACGTCATGGATAATCTGTGTCTCCTGTACGATGATGGTATGTGTGCCATCCGGGGAGGTAAAGCTGTGATGGCAGCCCTCCAGACTGTTGGAAATCAGACAGACCGTATTGGAAATCAGCAATAGAGCCAAAAGGCCAAAGAGTTTCAGACCCAGCAGAATGTAGGTGCTGCTTCGACGTTCGGTTTTCCTGAAAACGTGCAGGACACACAGCAAACTGCCGCTGATAAATGCGATACCGTTCAATCCAATCTGAATCAGTTCAGCGGACCCCCAGGTTCCAACCAGAATTTTGTACTCGCCACTGACCGGCAGCATCCAGACCGCAAGATTGACAAACGGCCAAAGAAAGCACAGGGAAAATGCCGCATATAACAGTCCTTTAATGAGGGTACGGTTCACCCAATCCATCTCCCTTCCGGTTTTTGCTTTGGTGCTCCGGGTCAAAACATCCGCGTTTATTGTAACAGACTGACCGGAAAATGGGAAGCGTTCTCCGGTGTGCCGCGGCGTCCCGTTTTTTTGACGGGCAGGGCTATTCAAATCCGGGCGGCTATGGTATGATGGGCAAAAGAAGAAAAGGAGGCTGAGACCATGGAACAAGAGACCTATTGCGGCAAATCCTGTACTGCGTGTCCCCATCGGGAGGAGCTGGACTGTCCCGGCTGTAAAAGCGGGCCGGGTGTGGCCTTTGGCAGCTGTGCCATTGCCCGCTGCTGCCGGGAAAAGAACCACGCCGACTGTAAGACGTGTACCAGCTGGGTGGGCTGCGGCCTGCGGGCTGGCCGGGAACAGGAACCGGTCATCCGCAAAAAGAGCAGCGAATGGGAAGCACAGAAAAAACAAGAACTGCAAGCCAAGGCGCCGGTGCTGGTTCGGTGGCTCAGCGTTCTGTTCTGGCTGTTTATCCCGCAGCTTATCGTGAGCCTGATGACCGACGACAACGTCACAAAGGTGCTGCCAGCTTTGTGGAAGCCGGGCGTTCTGTTGGGAATGGTTTGTACGCTGGTCTATGGCGCCGCCCTGTGGAAGATGCAGTCCATTGACCGGGGATACCGGACAGCGGCCATCTGCAATTTTGTGGTGGGCCTGGGAAACCTGGTTAACTTTGTGACGTCGAACGCATACTTGCAGGTTTTTATTGCCCTGGGACTGTTGGCTTTGAGTCTGGCGTCCTGTTATGTGGAATACAACACCCATGCCGAGGTGCTGGTCCCCACCAATATGCCCCTGGCCCAACAGTGGCGGCAGCTGTGGAGATGGAATCTCTGGTGTATTGGCGGTCTGGTGCTGGCGTTTGTGCTGATTCTTCTCGCGCCGATACTGGCGCTGCTGCTGACGCTGGCGGTAGCGATTGCCGTAATTGTGCTGCAAGTGCTCAAACTGGTCTATCTTCGCCGTATGGCCAACCATTTCCGGCAATACTGCTGAATGGGGATGCGCTCTGACAAATGCATAGAAAGCTGAACGGAGAAAAGGCCGCCGTCCTCCACCCGCTGACGGGGTGGGGACGGCGGCCTTCGGCTGCGCCAAGGATTGCGCCATCCGCGGATGGCGCTTTGAGACGCTGGGGGAGTTTCGCCCGCTGCGGCGGGCGACCGGGGGCTCTGCCTCTGGACTCCGCGATTAGGGAAACGCGCCGCCGGTTGGCAAGAGGTGTCGGCGAGGAATTTTGTGTCAGAGCAAGGCGCAGCTTCGCCGCCATACTGGATGTATGGCAAGAAGCTGGGCCGCAGCTATGGCGCAAAAGGCCCGGCGACACCCGCAGACATACCGGTGGTAAGTTGCCCCACAGAAAAAAATCGAGTAAAACTTTTAACGTTTGAGTTGCGCCGGGGAGGACTGCCGCTCGCTGACAAGAACGGCGGGCCGAGTAAAACTTTGATTTTTGTTTCGTTAGAGTACGAAACCGCCGTTGACGCCCAACACCTGACCGGTGACAAAAGGGGCCTCCAACAGATAAGCGATGGCCTTGGCAATATCCCCAGGAGTACCGTTGCGGCCCAGGGGCGTCTGCTGGGCCAAATCGGCCAGCACCTCCGGACCGTATCCCATCACCATATCGGTTTCCACTACGCCGGGGGCCACGCAGTTGACCCGGATGCCCGATGGTCCCAACTCCTGGGCCAGCGCCTTTGTCATGGCAATGACGGCCCCCTTGGTGGCCGAATAGCAGACCTCACAGGACGCGCCCACCTGGCCCCACATGGAGGACACGGTGACAATGGAGCCGCTCTGGACGGCCAGCATGGACGGGAGAACGCCATTGACACAGTGGTAGATACCCTTGACATTGACCGCAAAGAGCCGGTCCCATTCCTCCGGCGTGATTTGGGAGATCAGCCCTTGGTGGGCGATACCGGCGCAGCAGACCAACCCCTGGATTGGTCTCAGGCGGGAAAAGGCCCCGCTGACGGCGTCGCCGTCGGCCACATCGGCACAGACGGCCTCGGCTCCGGTTTCTTGGGCCAAGGTCCGGGCGGCGTCGTGGCTGCTGCTGTAGAAGAAGGTCACCCGGTGGCCCAGGGCGGACAGATGGCGGACCGTGGCCGCGCCGATGCCGCGGCTGCCGCCGGTGACGACAATGTGCATATGGAAAAAAACCTCCTGAAAAAACGCCCTTTTCCAGTGGAAAAGGGCGCTGAATGGTCATTTAACGGCGTCTGCTTCTGCTGCGGTGGTCGGAATACTGCCGCAGAGAGGAAATCTTGCTGTCGGAGTCCTGCATGAACTGCTTGAGCATGTCATCAAAGGACTGGGGATCCTTGGGCGAAGAGGAGCGGAAGCCATCACGGGGACGGTCGGACTGCGGCCCTTTGGAGCGATCGAAGGGCGGGCGGCCGCGGTTGGCCTGAGCCGGACGGGGACCGCGCTCGTTCTGCTGACGGGGCGGCTCCTGGGTACGCTTGATGGAGAGATTGATTTTACCGTTCTCCATGGAGATGACCATGACCTTCACGTCCTGACCCTCGGTCAGATGCTCGTGAATGTCGCTGACATAGGCGTGGGCAATCTCGGAGATGTGCACCATGCCGGTCTGGTTGCCGGGAAGCGAAATGAATGCGCCGAATTTGGTGATGCTTTTGACTTTGCCTTCCACGATCGTTCCTACTGTGAAATCCATATTCTATGTATTGTCCCCCTTGTTGATATGGCCCGTGCCCCGCGAAAGCCGTGGCGGATTATTTGCCGGAATCCCGATAGGTGATCTCTCCAGGGAAGGCCAGGCCCAATTTGGACCGGGCGATTTCCTCCACACCCTCGTCGGTGTCCATGTTGGCAATGCTGTCCTGCAACCGCTGATTCTCCTGCCGGGCCATGGAGAGCTCCTGGTTGAGGGCGGCCACCTCGCTCGTCTTGGCTGCCACATCGGTGCGGAGGTCGGCATACTTCCAGGTCAGTGCTGCCAAGATCACCATGATCAGCAGTTTGGCCATCAGTGGTGTCTTTTTAAGTTTCATCCTGTGTTCCTCCGTCGGTGGTGCAGCCCATAGGAGCTGAGTGTTTTCGCTTACTTTTTATTCTAACCCATTTTTGCCCGGATGAAAAGAGATATTTTTTAAGTTTTTTACTTTTTTTCGACAGCAGGCCAAAGGGAACCATTGCCAGGCGGAAAAATCGCCGCAAAAGACGGCCCAACGCCGTCAGAATCCGCCGCAGCGGCGGCCCTACCGTGTGAAAATAGACCCAGGCGCCCAGAATCAGCAGGGGATAGAAAAAGAGAGGGAATTGGCCCCGGCCGCCGTAGAGGGCCAGCAGCAGCAGCGACGGCGTCAAAACCGCCACAAAAACCACATCCAGAGGCAGCGTCAGCCGGGGCCAGGACCGGCGCAGCAGCCGCAGCACATCGTAAAACAGGGCCATCGCCGCGCCCACAACGGCGGCGGCCCCCATCTGCCACAGCTGGAAAACAACGGGCTGCTCCATCAGCCGAACAGGCGGCTGAGGAAGCTGCCGCCGCCGCGGACCTCGTCCTCATAGACCAGGGAATCCACGGTGCCGTCCACGGTGATCTGGCCGCCGTCCAGGGACAGCATGCCCAGGTGGAGCTGTTTGCCGTGGATGACCAGCGTCCCACGATTGGTACAGAGGACGGCGGTGTTTTCATCGAAACTCTCCACCTCCGTCACACCGGTGAGGGAGAGACGGCTGCGGTTTTCCACCACCAGCCGGTGGGGCAATTCCAGGGCGTTCGGTTGCTGCGGATTGGTTGCCATAGGCTCGTACTCCTTCCAAAGTAAAAACGGGCGTGGGGAACTCCCCACGCCCAATATATATGCGGCAGATATACGGTCTATGACAGAAAAATATTATTGGGTCACCATGCCCATATCCTCTGCGGTAACCTCCGGATAGGTGTTCAGGTCAGAGGGCAGGGTCACCTTGACGGTATCGCCGGTCTGGATGTTGTCCATGACCATGACCATCGAAATCCCCATGGACTGGCCTTCCACCTCGGTGGTCATATCCATCAGCACTTCCATGGAGGAGAGGCTGTCGCCGCGGAAGAAAATCTCCGCATCCAGAGCATTGAACGCCATGTTCGCAGTCGTGTCGGTGCCGGTGGGCAGGGAAGACAAAATGGTGTCGATCATGCCGTTGAAGGAGCTGGTGGCGTAGTTGATGGTATAGCTGACGGTGCCGTCGCTGTTGTCGGCCTTGGTCAGGGACTCAATGGCGCACAGGGGCTCCACCTGGGCGGCGGTGGCCGTCAGATCGCTGGTGGGCATCTGCTCCATCACGTCTTCAAAGGACAGGGCCACTTTCACTTTGTCCTCGCCGGACTTGACATAGTAATAGCCGTCGGCGTACCAGCACTCCATATTCTGGGTCATGGTGGCCTGATCCTCCGGCAGACCCATGGCGGCGGCCATGGTAGGATCGATTTGCAGGGTCATGTTCATATCATAGGCCAGCTTCGTCTGGTCCAGATGCTCCAGGTCGGATTCCATGGCCATGGTCATATCGATGCTGGCGGTCAGGAAATCCATGTCGGCCAGGGTCATGCCCAGTGCCACACCGGCGTCGGTGGACATCTTGGCAGCGTCGGTGTTGGCCTTGGTGATGGCGGCGGCGTAGTCCCGGTAATCAGAGAAGAAGCCCAGGTACATTTCCGCGTCGTCCTTGGCAATGGCGCCGTTCTGGACCAGCTTGGTCAGCAAATCGGCCTCACCGCTCTTGGGCTTGGTAGCCAGGGCCGTAAAGCTCATGGCAGCCAGATTGTCCCGGAGGAAGTTGTTCTCGTCGCAGTTGAGCATATCCACCAGGCCCAGATTCCGGGCGAACTCCATGGCGGTGGCGTAGGTGAAGTCGCCGCCAGCGGCGTCGGAGTAGCCCAAAGCCCGCAGCAGGAAGGTGGTGTACTGCTGAGCGGTGCACAGGCTGTCGCTGCCGAATTTGCCGTTGCCTACGCCGTTGCTCAGACCGTTGTCATAGAGGTACTGGACGTAGGGCTTGGCCCAGTCGGCCACGTCGGTGAAGGGGGCGGTATAGGTGGAGATGGCCTTGGCCTCCTCCTCGGCGCCCAGCAGACGGACCAGCATGACGCTGGCTTCCAGACGGGTGGGGGTGCGGTCCAGATCATAGCCGTCGGCGCCGCCCTGGAACAGGCCCATATCCTTCAGATAGTCGGCACAGTGGGTGAAATCTGCGGCCAGGGCCGGCACGGCCAGAACGCACACAGCCGCCGTACCCAGGGCAAAATGTTTGAAGAATCGATTCATATTCTCTGCTCCTTTCCAATGTTTACCGTTTAGCGATGGAAATTGCTGCTCTCATTATATAGCACATGAGTCAAAAAAGCAAGACGGCGGGAGACGAACGGTTCCCGGTCTCAGAAAGCCAGCAGGTTCAGACCAATCTCCGGCGAGAAGGCCCGGCCCACATGGCCGTCCAGAATCCGCACCACCATTTCACAGGTGGCGCTGACCACGGCACGGTTCAGATGGCCGCCCCAGACCCGGCCCTCCCGGTCACCGGCGCTCATATGCAGATGCAGGCAGGGCTTGCTGTCCATCTCCGTGACGGTGCCCGTCAGGGAGACAATTTCAAAGTCACCGGCGAAGTCATTGGCATGATATTCCTTTTCACCGGGATAAAAGACACCGGCGGTGAAGCTGCCGACGGCCCCCAAGGCGCTGACTTCCGCCAGGGCGATGTGTTCTTGGGCGGCTACAGCTGTCAGCTGCTCCACAATCTCCTCGCCCCTGTCCATGCGGATGACCAGAGTATCGTGAAAACGGCGGTATTCCATGGAAACCCCTCCTTTACAGGGTGCGCTCTGTGGCGCGATACAACAGGGCGTTGCAGATGGCGGCGGCCACGTTGCTGCCGCCCTTGCGGCCGCGGGCCACAATGCAGGGGGCGTTCCGATCAATGACCCACTCCTTGCTCTGCACCACGTTGACAAAGCCCACGGGTACGCCGATGATCAGGGCCGGGTTCAGCTTGCCCTCGTCCATCAGCTCGCAGATGCGGACCAATGCGGTGGGGGCGTTGCCGATGGCGAAGATCACAGGACCGTCCAGCGTGGCGGCCTTGTCCATGGAGGCCGTGGCACGGGTGGTGCCGTTGGCTTTGGCGGCGGCGGCTACATCCTCGTCGGCCATAAAGCAGCGGACTTCCACGCCCAGCTGTTTGCAGGCGGCCTTGTTGACGCCGGAAAAGGCCATATTGGTGTCGGTGACAATGGTCACGCCACCCTGTTTCAGCAGGTCCACGGTTTTCTCACAGACATCTGTGGAGAAATACAGGTTGTCGGCGTAGTCGAAGTCGGCGGTGGTGTGGATGACGCGGCGGACCACGTCGGCCACCTTCTCGTCAATGGGATGGGGCAGCTCGGAGGTGATGATCTCCATGCTGCGCTTTTCGATTTCATTGGGCAGTACCCGTTCCAGTTCCATGTGCATGCTTAACCCTCCATGCCTTGTTCCAAAATCTTGTAGACGGCGTCCATATCCAGGCTGCGGCGGATGCCGTCGGCCAGAATGTCATATTGCTGCTCCTTGTACTGCTGGAAGGTGACGGTCCGGGCCGAATCCAGATCCAGCCCTTTGCGCTCCAGCAGAATGGAGATGACCCGTTGGGCCAAGTCGCCCTCGTCAAAAATGCCGTGGACGTAGCTGCCCAGAACCGTGCCCTTCACCGCGCCATCGTCGCGGCCATTGCTCAAAAGAGAAAATCCCTCGTTGTCGTGGTCCGTGGCGCCCATGTGGATTTCGTAGCCGGTGAAGTCGCTGCCGCTGAGGGCCGACCAGAAGCCGGTAATACCATGGACCTGTCCGCTGACCCGGGTCCGGGTCTTTTCGGGCCGGAATTCCGTCACGCTGTCCAGCAGGCCCATGCCCCGGAGGGTGCCGCCGTGCTCCACACCCAGGGGGTCCCGCAGCTCCTTCCCCAGCATTTGATAGCCGCCGCAGATGGCGAAGATGGGGGTGCCGGACCGGTGGAGCTTGCAGATGGCCCCTTCCAGACCGTTCTGACGCATCCACAAAAGATCGTCCATGGTGTTTTTCGTGCCGGGCAGGAGGATAAGGTCCGGATTGCCCAGCTCGGCGGCGTTGTGGACGTAGCGGACACCGGCGCAGTCGAACCGCTCCAGGGCGTCAAAGTCTGTGAAATTGGACAGGCGGGGCAGCCGGATAACGGCCAAATCGAGAGCCTTGACGGCGGTGGTGCGGTCCAGCTTGGAGGAGAGAGAGTCCTCCTCGTCAATGTCCACTTGCAGCATGGGCACCACGCCCAACACCGGCTTGTGGACCAAATCCTCCAGCATCTTGAGACCGGGCCGCAGAATCTCCACATCGCCCCGGAATTTGTTGATAATCAGCCCCTTGATATGGGCCTGCTCCTCCGGCTCCAGCAGGGCGACGGTGCCGTAGAGACTGGCAAAGACGCCGCCCCGGTCGATGTCACCGGCCAGCAGCACCGGCGCGCCCACCATCCGGGCCATGCCCATGTTGACAAAATCATCCTCCTTGAGGTTGATTTCCGCGGGACTGCCCGCGCCCTCAATGACGATAATATCGTATTCCGACGCCAGGGAATCATATGCCTGCCGGACAGCAGGGCGGAGGTTGTGTTTGTAGGCGTAATACTCGGCGGCTTTCATGTTGCCCAGGACCCCACCGTTGACAATGACCTGACTGCCCATGTCGCCGGTGGGCTTCAAGAGGATGGGATTCATCCGCACATCGGGGGCAATCCCGGCGGCTTCGGCCTGCATGACCTGGGCCCGGCCCATTTCAAAGCCCGCGTCGGTGATAAAGCTGTTGAGGGCCATGTTCTGGCTTTTAAACGGGGCCACCTTGTGGCCGTCCTGATGGAACACGCGGCACAGACCGCCGGCCAGCAGGCTTTTTCCGGCGTTGGACATGGTGCCCTGAATCATAATGGACTTTGCCATGGTCATTCCTCCATACACTGGCTGACTGCGGCCAGCAATTTTTCATTGTCCGGAGCCGTCCGGACGGCGACGCGGTAATAGGTCTCGTCCAGCCCGTGATAGTTGGCGCAGGAACGAATTAAAATCCCTTTTTGCCGCAGGGCCGCGTCCAGGCCGGGCCGGGCGGAAAAGAAGACAAAGTTGGCCCGGCTGCCCAATACGGTACAGCCGCAATCCCGCAAGCCCGCCGCCAGCTGGGGCCGTTCGGCGGCAATGAGCCGGTGGAGCCGCTCCACATAGGCCGTCTCCTGCAACGCGGCAATGCCCGCCGCCTGGGCCACGGTGGAGACGCTCCAGGGCTGGCCGCAGCGGGCCATATCTTGCAGCAGGGTTTCCTTGGAACAGAGGCAGTAGCCCAGCCGCAGCCCCGCCATGGCATAGGTCTTGGTAAAGGCTTTCAACAGGAACAGATTGGGACTGTCCAGGCGGCCTTTCATGGTGTAGGATGGGCCGTCGTCCAGCAGGGAGACAAAGCACTCGTCCAGCACCAAAATGCTGCCGGCAGATTCGCACCGCTGCAAAACCGTTTCCAGCAACGCCCGGTCCACCGGCTGGCCTGTGGGGTTGTTGGGCTGGCAGAGGAACACCAAATCCGGAGCCGGGTCCAGATGGGATAAAAATTCCTCCGTTACCCGGAAGTCGTCCTCCCGTTTCAAAACCGCGTGGGTAACGGCACAGCCGCAGCTTTCCAGTGCGGTTTCATATTCGGCAAAGGTGGGCGCGGGCACCAGGGCCGTTTTGGGCTTCACCGCCAGCACCAGACGGAAAATCAAATCCGCCGCGCCGTTGCCGCAGAGAATCCGGGCCGGGTCTACGCCCTCAAAGGCCCCAATGGCCGCCCGCAGACGGCGGCACAGAGGGTCGGGGTACTGGTCCGCCGTGGAAAGGCTGTCGATGACGGCCCGCCGTACCCCCTCCGGCAGCCCCAGGGGGCTGACGTTGGCCGAGAAGTCCAGAGGCTCGCAGCCGTATTGGTCAAAATATCCGGCGATGTCGCCGCCGTGGGTCAGCAAAGGGAAACACCCGCTTTCATACTAAGGTCAGAATTGCCACGCGGACGGCGGCAAACAGCACCGCCGCCAACAGATAGGTCACCACCATCAGGCGGCAGGTCCGGTCGATATCCTTCGGCTCAATGGGACGGGTTTTGTCGCCAATGGTGGGCTTGTGGTGGAGTTCCCCAAAGTAGACGGCGTCGCCTGCCAGCTCCACACCCAACGCACCGGCACAGGCCGATTCCGTCTGTGCTGAGTTGGGGCTTTTGTGCTTGCGCCGGTCCCGCTTCCAGATGCGGAAGGCGTTTTTGCTGCTGAGACCGCAGAGGGCGGCGGCGGGAACCATCAGCAGGGCCGTCAGCCGGGCGGGGAGGAAGTTCAAAACATCGTCCAGCCGGGCACCGGCGGTGCCGAAGTAGCGGTACCGGTCATTGCGGTAACCAATCATGGAGTCCATGGTGTTGGTGGCCTTATAGAGCAGACCCAGCACCGGCCCGCCGATCATCAGATAGAAAAGAGGAGCCACCAGACCGTCGGTGGTGTTTTCCGCCACGGTCTCCACAGCGGCCTTGGTGACGCCCTCTGCGCTCAGATTCTCCGTGTCCCGGCCTACCAGCCAGCCTACTGCCGTCCGGGCCTCCTCGATGGAGCCGGTCTCCAATGCCTTGCGGACTTTGACGGCTTCAATCCACAGGCACCGGGCGGCGGGAATCTGGTAACACCAGAACAGGCTCAGAATCAGAGACAAAACCGGGTGAATGCAGTACAGCAGATACAAAAGGCCCCAGGACACGCCGCCGGTGACCACCAACACCAAAACGGCGAGAACAATACCGGCTGCCCGCTCCCCCTTGGGCGTGGCGGGGAGTCGTTTGCGCAGCCCCTTTTCCAGGGCAGAAATAAGTTTGCCGATATAGATCACTGGATGGGGCATCCAGTGGGGGTCCCCCAGCAGCAGGTCCAGAACGAGACCGCCGAGAATCACATACAACAGTGTCACGATGACGCCTCCGTGATGGTGAGAATTTCCCGGCGGGCCCAGTGGGCCGCGTCGGTGGTAAAGCGGCATACACCGCCGTTGGGAACCTTCCAGTCAAAATAGCCTTTTTTCGGTACGGCGAAGGCTTCGCCTACGGCCATAATGGTGCCGCCATGGGCCACGATGACCAGACGGGGCTGTTGGGCTTCCAGCGCCCGGTCTACCAGCTCCGAAAAGGCACGACAGACCCGGTCGCAGAACTGCTTCCGGCTTTCGCCGCCGGGACAGGGGCCTTCACACCAGCCGTCTACCCATTGCCGATAGGACGGATCGTGGGCAAGCTCCTGATAGTTTTTGTTTTCAAAGGCGCCGAAATCCAGTTCCCGCAGTCCTTCCACAATCTGCTGCACAGCCTGTGGAAAAAGAATTGCAGCTGTCTGTTGGGTTCGCTGGAGGGGCGTCACATACACCGTGTCCACGGTGTCATCCAGCACCGACAGGGCCGCCCAGCCCTCGGGACATAAGGGCTCGTCGGTGACGCCGATGTGGCGGTGGAGCCGGTTTCCGGCGGTGGCTCCGTGACGAATCAGAAGAATTTCCATATCCTCACCCCTTGATGACTTGGCCGATGCCGCAGACCACCCGAATAACCTGGGTTGCTTCTCTGGCCAGGGCCACGCAGAGACGGCCCACCCGTTCCCGGCGCTGCCGCTCGTCCTTGTCCATGGGCACCAGTCCGCCGCCGATTTCGTCGCAAATCACCACTTCTTTTTGTAAAAGCTGCTCCAGGGGCGTGTCCGGCTGAGATTCCAACCCATAGAACACCGGCAGGGCGTCAGCAATTTGATTGCTCATCTGTGCGTCGGAATAGCCCAGGGCGTCCCGGACATATTGCCGTTTTCCGGCGGCGTAGCCGCCAATGACCAGAATCATAAAAGGACCTCACTTTCCCACGTGACCACCAGGGCGAAAATCATCAGCAGCTCCGCCCACTGGAGGAACCATCCGGCCAAATCGCCGGTGATGCCGCCGAAAATCTTCATGGACAGAACATAATAGATGCCGAACATGACCAAAGCGGCCATAACAGCCCAAACGCTGCCCAAAACAATCAAACCGGCGGAGGCGGCCACAGCCACCAGAATCAGCAGGGTCCGGGAGAGCTTTTTGGCTGCCATATCGGAGAACGTCCGGGCCAGCCCGGAGTTTTTGGCACAGGGGAACGTGGTGATGGCCGTACCGCTGAGGGCGCGGCTGAGGACAAAACACAGGCCCAGAGACAGCAAAATGCGGTTGTCCGTGGGCAGCTCCGAGCAGAGGGCCGCGAGAAACACCAGATAGGAGGCCGTAGCGATGACGGCGAAGGCTCCACAGTGGGAATCCTTGAGAATTTCCAGCTTCCGCTCCCGGTCCTGGTGGCTGGCCAGGGCGTCCACGGTGTCACAGAAGCCGTCCAGATGGATGCCGCCGGTGATGACCACAGGGGCCAGCGCAATGCCCGCGCCGGTGAGGACCGGGCCGAACTCCAGAACGCCGCAGAGCCACGCCCAAAGCCAGACGGCGGCGCCGCAGAAGACGCCCACCAGGGGAAACGCCGCCATGGCGCAGCGCATATTGCGCTGGTCCCAGGCAAACTGAGGCATGGGCAGGGCCGAGTACATGGACAGGGCCACGGCAATGGTTTGTAAGACAATCACAGGAGTTCTCCTTTCCGGCAGAGGGGGATACCGCAGACCACCTCAAAGACATGGTCGAAGCGGGCCGCCATATGGCGGTTCAGGGCGGCCAGCAGGTTGAGATAGGCCGTGGTGGAATCGTCGTAGGTGCGGCCATCGGAAAAAACGTCGTTGGTGACCACCACAAGATGTTCACACTGACCGATGAGGGATTCCAGCCCCCGCCGGACGGCAGGGAAGGGGTCATCCACCTTCTGGGAGCCAAACAGCACATTGGCCGTCAGATTGCCCATGCACTCCAGCAGCACCGTACCCCGCTCAGGCAGGGTGAGGGATTGGAGGTCGCCGTAGTGCTCTACGGTCTCAAAGCCCAGATGTGCCCGCTGGCGGCGGTGCTTTTCAATGCGGGCGCGGCATTCGGCGTCCCACGGCTCCATGGTGGCGATGTAGTATCGCGGCCCGGGCAGCCGGGAGACGATGGATTCGGCAAAGGTGCTTTTGCCGCTGGCGCTGCCGCCGATGACAAGATACGTCATGAGGAACCTCCCATCCGGAGAAATGGAATAACCATGTGATACGGCCCAAATCGTTGCTTAGAACCCAAAATTTAAAAGTTTTACTCAATTTTTTTCTTTGAGCGGTCTGCTCCCCGCCCGTGTGTCTGCGGTGCTCGCCGGACCTTTTCCGCCAGGACTGCGCTGCGGCTTCTTGCCATACATACAGTATGGCTGCGAATCCGCACCTTGCCCTGACGAAAAATCTCTCGCCGACCACTTTTGCCAACGGACGGCGAACAGCCCCAATCGCGGAGTCCAGGGGCAGCGCCCCGGTCGCGCCTCGCAAGGCGCGAAATACCCATCCGCCGCAGATGCCGCAATCCCCCGGCCGCAGGCCATGGTACCTGCCGCTATTTACGACAGGGGTTGATACGCTTCGATGTTGGTGGCCTCGAAGGTGGTCATCTCATTGAACACGGCCAGACCCATGTCCAGCAGGGGCATGGCGGCCACGGCACCGGTGCCCTCGCCCAGCCGCATACCGGCGGTAATCATGGGCTGTTTCTCCAGGGCTTCCAGCATCAGATGGCCCGCCGGTTCGGCGCTGACATGGCTGGCAATGAGATAGCCGCCCACGGCGGGGCAGAGCTTGACGGCAATCAGGGCCGAAACGGCGGAGATAAAGCCGTCCAGGACACAGGGGATATGGTGGACCGCTGCGCCGATGCACAGGCCCGCCATACCGGCAATATCAAAGCCGCCCACTTTTGCCAAAACATCAATGGGGTCGTTCTTGTCGGGCTGGTGGAGGGCAATGGCGTTTTGGATGACCTCAATTTTGTGGAGCACACCGGCTTTCGACAAGCCCGCGCCGGGGCCGGTCATCTCCACCGGGGGCCGCTCCAGCAGGACACTGGCCACGGCGCTGGAGGTGGTGGTGTTGCCGATGCCCATTTCACCGGTAGCCAGCAAACCATAGCCCTGGGCTTTCAGTTCCCCGGCCAGGGCAATGCCCGTTTCCAGACCGGCAATGGCCTGCTCCCGCGTCATGGCCCATTCCTGAGAAAAGTCCCTGGTACCGGCGGCAATGCGGCAATTCCGCATCCGGGGATGGTCCACGGCGGTAATCATGCCCATATCCACGGGGAACACGTCGGCATGGGCGATTTTGGACATGTTGCAAACGCTGGTGTCACCCTTGCAGACATTGCCCGCCACAATGGCCGTGACTTCGCTGCCGCACTGGGTGATGCCCTGGGCCACCACGCCGTTGTCGGCGCAGAACATGACCACGGCCCGTTTCGCAATGTCCGGCGTCAGGGTGCCCTGGATGGCACACAGGTCCATGACGGCATCCTCCAAAAGCCCCAGACTCCCCAGGGGTTTCGCCACGGCATTCCATTTTTCCAGCGCTTTTTGCCGCATGGCGGCGTCAATGGGCTGGATGGCTGCAAGGGCTTCGTTCAAAGTCATGTTTCTGCACTCCTCTCATGCGGCGCACAAACCGCCGCGCAAATTCCGGGTTGGCCGGGAAGTAAAGGTGGGGGAATCCGGCAAACAGCGTATTGGTGGCGTGGATGCACTCCCAGCCCCGGCCCGTGACGGGCTTTTCGGCGTGGAACTCCGCCCCGTTGCTGTCGGATTCAAAATAGTGGAACTCATGGGCGCGGATGGCTTCTCCCGCACCGCAGAGCAGATTGTCTTGTTTGGCCGTCAGTGTCACATAGCCGAAGCGGCGCAGTTTTCCAGTGTTGCGGCATCCGCCGGGAAGAACGCCCACCATGGGAAACGTGCCGTCCTCACTGGTCATTTCCTCATGAAGATAGAGGAAGCCGCCGCACTCGGCAAAGGTGGGCAGACCCGCCCGAATGGCTTCGGCAATGCTCTCCCGCATGGAGCGGTTTTCGGAAAGCTGTTTCGTGTACAGCTCCGGATAACCGCCGCCCAGGTACAGGCCGTCGCAGGGGGGCAGCTCCGTATCAGTCAAAGGGGAAAATTCCACAATCTTCGCGCCAAGGGCCTGTAAAAGTCGGAAATTCTCCCGATAGTAGAAACAAAACGCCTTGTCCTTGGCAACGGCCAGCACCGGGCCGTCGGTCCGTTCCGGTGTCGTTTCCGCTTCCTCCCAATGGAGAGGCGGGGCGGAGCGGGCCAAATTTAAAAGGGCTTCCAAATCCACGGTTTCCGTCAGAGTTTCTGCCAGAATCCGCAGCTTTTCCTGCAAATCCGCTACCTCCTGGGCTGTTACCAATCCCAGATGGCGGCTTTCCAATGCGCACTGGGGCAGGGCGGGCAGGTAGCCCAGAACGGGAATCCCGCACTCAGCGGCAATGGCTTTTTGGAGCATGGGAAACTGCATGGCTGAGCAGCGGTTCAGCAGCACCGCCTGGATGCTGCTGGGCTTGCGGAACTCCAGAAAGCCCTTAATCTGAGCACAGAGGGACAGGGAGGTTCCTCGGGCGTCCAGCACCAGAATGACCGGCGTTTCCGTGGCGGTAGCCACATGATAGGCCGAGGCCCGGTCGGTGACGCCGCCGAGACCGTCATAATAGCCCATGACGCCCTCCAGAACGGCAATCTCGCAGCCGTCGGCGGACTGGGCCAGCAGATGGCGGGCCGTGTCTTCCGCCGTAAAGAACAAATCCAGATTGCAGCCTTTGGCCCCAATGACCTCGCTGTGGAACAGGGGGTCGATGTAGTCGGGACCGCATTTACAGGCGGCGGGGTGCACCCCACGGTTGACCAATGCTTGCAGCAGGCCGCAAACCACGGTGGTTTTGCCCGCGCCGCTTTTGGGGGCCGCCAGCAGGATACGGGGCAGCGTACGCTCCATCAGCCCCGCCCCCTTGCCGAAATCAGCCAGATGGGATTCTGACCGGTCATCAGATGGTACGGTCCGGCCTTACGGCTCCGGGCCACGGAAATTTGGGAAATCTCAAAGTTCTCCCACCGGTTGTCACCCAAAAGGGAAACGGCCTTGGCAAGGGTTTCGGCGGCAATGGCGCTGACGCAGACCCGGACGTTGGGGTTGTTATCCAGCAGCAGTTGGAGCGTAGCCGCCAGGGAGCCGCCGGACCCGCCCAGAAAGGCCGCGTCGGCGGTGGGCAGGTCAATCAGAGCCTCGGGAGCCGTACCGGGAATCAGCCGCAGATTATAGACGCCGAATTTTTCCCGGTTTTGTGCAATCAGGCCGCAGGCCTCGTCGTTACGCTCGATGGCGTAGACCTGAACCGACGGATGGAGCAATGCCAGCTCCATGCTGACGGAGCCGGTACCGGCTCCCACGTCCCAAACCACTTCACCGGGCTGCACGTCCAGCAGACCGGCAATGGCGGCGCGGACCTCCCGCTTGGTCATGGGCACCTCGCCCCGCAAAAACCGGTCGTCGGGGATGCCGCCGCCTAAAATCGGATACGGTTTGGGCATGGCGTCCACCCACACGGCGCTGAGGGTGTGGAAGTCCCGCTGGGACAGCTCCTCCGCCGTGCCGGTGACAATGGTTTCATCGGGATAGGACAGCCGTTGGCCCACATGGAGCGTCACGCCGCCCAATCCCGCCACCGTCAGCTGCAAGGCGATATCCCGTGCCGTGACGGTGCCGCCGGTGAGGAAAAAGGTTTCTCTGCCCTCCAGCACATGGGCCACGGCGTCACAGTCGAGACCGTGGGCGCTGACCAGCTTCACGTCCTGCCAGGGGCGGCCCAGTTTAGCCGCCAAATACTGCACCGTCGTGATGCCGGGCAGCACCGTCACGTCGCAGCCGTCCAGCAGGGGAAGCAGCTTTTTGGTGCCGCTATAGAAACCTGTGTCGCCGCTCATGATGACGCAGGCGGGAAACGCCGTCAGAGCGGCGGCGATGTCCTTGGGATAAATGGCGGCGATTCTTTCACCGCCGCAGCCGTCGGGCAGGGAGTCCAGCAGCCGCTTCGCGCCAATGATGCGTTTGGCGCTTTGCAGGGCGTTCAGGGCCCCTACGGTCAGCGTATCCACGTTGCCCATGCCCATGCCCACGATGGTAACGGTCTTCATGCACGTGCCTCCAATCGCTTGAGAATCTCTTCCATGGTGAAGCCGTCCTCTTTGGGACGGCGCACCAGAATGACGGCGACACCGCAGCGCCGGGCGGCTTCCAGCTTTTCCGGAAAGCCGCCGGCCGCGCCGCCGTCCTTGGTAATCATGGAACGGATGTGGTACCGCTCCATGGCCGCCATGTTGGTTTCCAGAGAAAACGGACCCTTGCCCGCCAAAATGTGGTCGTCGTCGAGACCGGCCTTATGGCAGTCATTGAGGGACGATTCCAAAGGCAGCACACGGGCGTAAACCCGGCTTTGATAGTCGGGAATCACCGTATAGGCGGCAATCTCCTTGCTGCCGGTGGCGGCCAGAATGTTGCCTTCAGGAACCATCGTGCAGGCTTCGGCCACGGAGTCGGCGTACCGGCAGTCCGGATGCTCGCTTTCGGCCCGCAGGAGCCGCCAGAGGGTCAGACCGGTTTTTTCCGCCGCCGCCCGGATATTGGCGCTGACGGCCACGGCATACGGATGGGTGGCATCTACGGCCACGGTAAAGCCACCGCGCATCAGCGCTTCCATGGCAGTTTCGTCCAGCCGCCCGGCGTGGATGGCGATTCCCTCGGCTTCCGGCACACACTCCGCGCCGTAGTCTGTGGCCACGCAGAGCGTCACCTGCCAGCCCAGGTTTGCGGCGGCCAGGGCCAGCTCCCGGCCCTCCGTGGTGCCGCCGAAGAGCAGCAGCCGCTTCACAGCTTGGCCTCGTAGCCGCGGGGCGTCACCATCTTGCCGCCGAGGTTCTGGGTCTTCTCATTGCCGATAAAGACGGTGCAGAACATATCCAACTGCTCGTTGCGCAGCTCGGCCAGGGTCATCAGCTTGGACTCCTGGCCCTCGCGGCCGATGTTGCGGACCCAGCCGCAGACGGTTTCCGGCTTCTTGGCCGTCAGCAGGATATCACAGGCTTTCTGGAGATAGTCGGCCCGCTTGTGGCTGGCGGGGTTGTAGAGGGCTACACAGAAGTCGGCCTCGGCGGCGGCTTTCAGCCGCTTTTCAATCAGCTCCCAGGGGGTCAGCAGGTCGCTGAGGGAGATGACACAGAAGTCATGGGACAGGGGAGCGCCCAGGACCGCCGCGCCGGACAGGGCGGCGGTGACGCCGGGGACAATGACGATGTCCACAGGGGGATACTCCGCCGCCAGCTGATAAATCAGGCAGGCCATGCCGTATACACCGGCGTCGCCGGAGCAGACCATGGCCACGGTCTCACCGGCGGCGGCCCGCTCCAACGCCATGCGGCACCGGTCGATTTCCTTGCGCATGGGGGTGGTGAGAACAGGTTTGTCGGGGTACAGGGGGGCCACCAAATCCGTATAGACGGTGTAGCCGCAGAGGACGTCGGACTCGGCGAGGGCCGCCCGGGCCTGGGCCGTCATGGTGTCGGCGCTGCCGGGACCGAGGCCCACTACAAACAGTTTTTTCATGGATTTTCCTCCCATTGTATGGTCAGGTCCTTGAGGGCCATGGCCATGGTGACGCCGTTCCCGGCGTTTTTCTTCAAAATCAGTCGGCCGCCGCCGCTGCCCAAAACGGCACTGCGTTCACAGACGTTGTCGGTGCCGGTGGTCTTTTGCACAAAGGCCGAGGCAGAAAAGTTGCCCTTGACGGCGTTGAGCTGGGCGGCGGAATAGGTGATGAGGGGCACTCCCAATTTTTCAGCCAATGCCAGCAACGCCGGTTCCTCCGCCTTGAGGTTGATGGAGTAGAGACCGCAGACGGCGGCGGGGTCGATGCCCCCTTTGCGCAGCAGCATATGATACGCTTCCTCCAGGGCCTCCAGGGCGATATTTTTCCGGCAGCCCACGCCGACGCAGGCCACCGGGGGAATGAGAAACAGGGTGCTCTGGTTGGTTTTGGGCTTGATGGTGATGGCGGCGTCATAGGGTTTCTCGTGGACCAGCACCAGCCCTTCGGGAATGCGGCCCGCCGTGGAAAAATCGCAGCGGATGCGCACCGGTTTCCCCTCCAACAGCTGAGAGGACACGGTTTTGATGCCCTGGGGATTTTCCAGTGTAAAGCCCTGGGCCTTGGCCCAGGTGTCAATGGCAAAGACGCCGTGGTTATCGGTGGCGGTGGTAATCACAGGGATGGCGTCGATAAGCTCCGCCACCCGCCGGGCCAACGCGTTGGCCCCGCCCAGATGGCCCGACACCAGAGGGATACAAAACCGGCCCCGGTCATCCAGTACCAGCACTGCCGGGTCACACGTCTTGCTTTTTAAGAAGGGGGCCACGGCCCGGACGGCAATGCCGGTGGCGCCGATGTAGATGAGGGCGTCCCGGACAGGGAAGTGCTCCTCGGTCCAGTGGCGGAAGCTGACCTTCTGCTCGCCGGTGGCGGCGGCCAGGGAGACGGTGTCCCCCTCCAGAAGCCGCTGCAATCGCCGTCCCAACGCCAGACCCGCCTGGGTAAAGGCGATGGCCGCAATGTCCATTACTTGCTGGCCTCCCGGAACTCGGTGGTAAAGGTGGGGTCGTACAGCTTGGAGCGCTCATATTCATTACCCAGGAAGCCGCCCACGGTGATGAGGGCCGTCTTGGTGATGCTGTTTTCTTTGGCCGTCTGCTCCAGCGTGCCGATGGTGCACCGGAACACCTTTTCATCGGGCCAGGTGGCCTTGTAGACAATGGCGGCAGGGGTGTCGGCGGTGTAGACGCCACCGGCCAGCAGCTCCTCCACCAGCTTGGGAATCAAGCCTGTGGACAAGAACAGCACCATGGTGCTGCCATGGCTGGCCAGCTTGTGCAGCGCTTCCCGCTCGGGGACCGGCGTCCGGCCCGCCATGCGGGTGATAATAACGGTCTGGCTCACATCGGGCAGGGTGTATTCGGCCTTGAGGGCGGAAGCCGCGCCGCAAAAGCTGGATACACCGGGGGTCACGGCATAGTCAATGCCCGCCTTGTCCAGTTCGTCCATCTGCTCCCGGATGGCGCCGTAGAGACAGGGGTCGCCGGTGTGGAGCCGCACCACGGCTTTACCGGCCTGATGGGCAGGAATCATGACCTCCAGCACCTCTTCCAGCGTCATTTTGGCGCTGTCATAGATGGCACAGCCCTCCTTGGCGTAATCCAACAGCTGGGGATTGACAAGGGAACCGGCGTACACAATGACGTCGGCCTGCTCCAGGAGCTTGGCGCCCCGGACCGTAATGAGATCGGCAGCGCCACTGCCGGCTCCTACAAAGTGGATCATGTTCCGTTACTCCTTCACAATGATGGTGGTGAAATAGCTGATATCGTCGCTGGCGTCGTCCAGATTGTGACATACCTGCTCATTGGGCAGACCGCAGTTCTGGACCAGGCCGGTTTTCTCCTTGAGACCGGCGGCTTCGATGGCGGCCCGGACCTCCGGCATGGAGCGGCCCGTCTTCATGAGCACTTTGGTACCCTTGAGCTTTAGTGCTTCATCGGTGGGACCGCTGGAAGCGGGGAAGATGTGGACTGGCTGGTGCATGGTGGTCAAGCTCTGGCCCAACGTGGCGGCCACGGCGCAAAAGCTGGTGACGCCGGGAATCATGACCACAGGAAACCCGTCTTCTTCCAGCAGGTTCTTCACATAGGCAAAGGTGGAATATACCGACACGTCGCCCAGGTTCAAAAGGGCCACGTCCCGGCCCGCTTTCAGGTGGGCGGCCACGGCGTCGGCGGCGGCCCGGTGTCCGGCCCGGAGGGCGGCATGGTCCCGGGTCATGGGGAAGTCCAGGGGGAGAATTTCCTTACCGTTCAGGTCCACGGCTCCGGCGGCAATGTCCAGGGCCAGGGTCTTTTCGCCGGTGGTCTTGGGTGTGGCGATGACGGGACAGGCTTTGATGATGCGAACGGCTTTCAATGTCAGCAGCTCCGGGTCACCGGGGCCGACGCTGACGCCGTACAGGGTTCCATAGGTTGTGCTCATAGTGATTGCCCCCAATCGGTTAGAATTTCTTTGGCGGTATGGGAAACGGTCAGAAGACCGTAGACATTGCTGTACGTGACAAGACCCACCCGGAGCCGTCCGGCGGCCCGGCGGGTCAGATGGGACTGGGCCGCGTCGGTGATGGAATCCAAAACCGGCTTCCGCAGTCCCGCTTCATCGAGGATTTCCATGCAGGCATCGGAGGTGGCGGCGTCCAGAATGCGCCGGACCTGGTCCTGGGTCGCCCCGTGGAGGGCGGCGTGGGCGGCGAATAATTCCGTCCGGCAGTCGGCCACCCGGGAATGGGTGTCCATAATGCCGCCGGAGATCTTGACCATCTTACCCAGATGGCCCACCAGCAGCACCGTCTCAATGCCGTTGTCGCCGCACAAATCCAGCGTGTCACCGATGAAGTTGGCGCATTTGACCTGGGGCATAGACGCAAGGCCGGGGAATTTCTGGAGGAAGTGTTCGCCGTAGTTGCCGGGGGTCATAATCAAATCCCTGACCCCCGATGCCCCATGGACCCGGACTTCCACGGCCAGGGAATCCAGCAGGGCCTTGAGACTTCTGGGCTCCACGATGCCGCCGGTCCCCAGAATGGAGATGCCGCCGGTGATGCCCAGCATGGGATTGAAGGTTTTTTTTGCCAGCTCCTCCCCATCGGGGACGAAGATGGTCACAGCAAAGCCGCCGGTGTAACCGCAGTCGGCGGCCACCTCGGCGACGGCCTCGGCAATCATGCGCCGGGGCGTGGAGTTGATGGCGGCATTGCCCACCGGTTGGTCCAGGCCCGGCTTCGTGACCCGGCCCACGCCCCGGCCGCCGTCGATGGCGACGCCCTCCGGGCGTTTTTCCACGGCGACGCCAATCCACGCCCCGCTGGTGGCGTCCACATCGTCGCCGCCGTCCTTCTGGACGGCGCAGGCGATTTGCCCGTTTTCCGGCGGCAGCGCCCGGATAGACACCGTGACGGCGGGGCCTTTGGGGGTGACCACCGTTTCCTCAGCGGGAACGGTTCCTGTCAGCAAGGCACGGGCCGCCGCCTTGGCCGCCAGGGCGGCACAGGTGCCGGTAGTGTAGCCGCAGCGCAGCCGCTTGCCGTCCTGGGTACGATACAGTTCAAAGGCCATGGGCCGCGCTCCTTTCGATTACAAAATAGCGTCCAGATGGGATTGATACAGGTTCAGAACCTTCTCGTATTCGCCCAAACCGCGGATGACGGCCCGGGCGGGCAGACCCGCTTCCGTGAACTGGGTTTTCCAGCTGTCCGGCTCGTCGGAGGCCATGTCGTTGTTGGCGTGGTCACCGGCCACCAGCATCAGGGGCGTCAGCACCACCCGGCGGTAGCCGGCGGCGCGGACGGCGTCCATCAGGGCTTCCAAATCGGGGAAGGCTTCCACGGTGCCGACGAACACATGCTTTAAGCCCGTGGCCTTGGCGTGGTAGTCCATGGCCGCATAAACGGTGTTGCAGAAATGGGGCGTGCCGTGGCCCATAAGGACCAACGCCTCATCCTCCGCCGTCTCGACGCCTTCGGCTACGGCAGAGAGGACGGCCCGCAGGTCATCGTCCCCGGCCAGCAGCGGTGCGGCCACGGTGATGGAGGAGAATTTTTCGGCGTCAGCGTCCAGAAACGCCCGCATCTTGTCGTATTCGTCGCCGTAGAGCAGATGGGTGGGCAGCACTTTGATGTCGGTGATGCCGTCGGCATGCATCTTCGTCAGCGCCTCCGGCACATTGTCCACATGCTGGCCGCGTTTTTCCAGCGCCCGCATAATCATGGAGCTGGTCCAGGCTTCGTAAACGGGACAGTCCGGATGGGCGGCGGCCACCCGGTTCAAAACGGCGGTGATGTTCTTTTCGCGGGTATCTTCAAAGGTGGTGCCGAAGCTGACCACCAGAATGGCTTCTTTCATGGTTGCAGTCTCCTCGTAAAGTCTTCTAAGGTGCGGGGGTACTGGGCCGGGGGCAGCTGGGGAAAGAGCAGCTGGGACACGGCGAACAGCTCCGGTTTATGGAGCCCCGCCTGGGAAAGCAATGCATCATCGGAGAAAATCTCCTCAATGGGGCCGTCCCGGAGAATCTGCCCGCCGGTGACCACCACGGCACGGGTAGCCCAGCGCCAGGCAAAGGACACGTCATGGGTGGACACCACCAGGGCCAACCCCTGCTCATGGAGCTGGGCCAGGGTGACTTCCAGCAAATCCGTATGGCCGGGGTCCAGGGAGGCCGTGGGCTCGTCAAAGAGAATGACCTGGGATTCCATGGCCAGAATATCGGCAATGGTGACCCGCTTTTTCTCGCCGCCGGACAGGTATTGGGGCGGCTGGTCCAGATAGCGGGTGACGTTCATGGCGGCGGCGGCGTCCTCCACGGCCCGTGCCACCTGGTCCTGGGGCAACCCCAGGTTCATGGGGCCGAAGGAGATTTCACTGCGGACCGACGCGCCCAACAGCTGCTCCTCCGGGTTCTGGAACACCAGACCCACGGTTTGCCGCAGCTGCCGCAGGGATTGGCCCTTGTGGACCACGGGCTGACCGTTTAAAAGCACCTGACCCGATTCCGGCGCGAGAACACCGTTGCACAGCAGCAGCAGCGTGGACTTGCCCGCGCCGTTGGAGCCCAGCAGGGCCACCCGTTCGCCGCCGTACACAGAGAAATCGGCGTGGTACAGCGCGGGGGTGTCGCCCTGATAGGTGTAGGACACGTTTTGCAGTTGCAGGATTGGAGGATTCATCCGCGCCCCAGCCTTTCCAGCAGGGCCGCCGCCAGGGGCAGGGCCACCAGAACGGCGGCGCTGCCCAGGTGACCGGCCCGCAGCGGTGATTTTTGTTCCAGGAACCGCAGTTTTCCCTCGTAGCAGCGGGACTGCATGGCGTCAAAGGACGCCGACGCCCGCTGAAAGGACGACACCAGCAGACTCGTCATAATGGAGGCCGTGGTGGTAAAGCTGCGGCGGAAGGTGCCGTAGCCCAACCGGGCCGCGGCGGCAATTTTCATCTGGGACAGGGTCCCGGACAACACAAAGATGTAGCGATAAATGAGATACATCAGCTCAATGAGCAGCTCCGGCACATGGACCCGCCCCAATGCGGCAATGAGTTGGGGCATGGGAGTGGACAGGCACAGGGCATACAGGCAGGACACGGAGGCCGCCGCGCCGGTGAGAATCACCAGGGTGGAGGTCTGGGCCTGGGCCGGAATGGTGAGGTAGACCCCAAAGCAGGGGAGACTGACCACGCCGCCAGGGACGGCGTCAAAGTCGAAGAGCAGGGCCAGACCGCTGAGCAGTACAAAGGTCAGTGGCGTCAGGAACAGGCGGGCCCAGGTCCGGGCCGGGGTTCTGCCTGCCAGCACCGTCACCGCCGCCGTCAGGACCCACACCAGCAAGCTCACCAGGGGGGAGCGGGCGGCCAGAGTCAAAACGATGAGGGCGAGGGCGGTCAGGGCCTTCAATCCGGCCGGTACGCTGTGGAGCCGGGATTGAAGGGCATAGTAGTCGATGGCGGTCCAGTCGTCGTGGCTGTGACCGTGCCGCAGGGGCAGCCAGAGCAAACCGGCGGCAACTGCGGCGGCGGTCAGGGCCAGAACCGGGGACAGACGTCCCACGGCCAGGCCCCAGACGATGACCGCGCCCAGAAGGGCCCGCAGCATGGCTTACTCGGTCTGCCCGGCGCTGCGGTACTTCCGCCGGGCTACCAGATAGCCCAGGCCGAAGCAGACGACGCCGGCGCCAATGGCGGCCTGGAGGGCAAAGAGCAAACTTTCGGTCTCACCGCCGGGGGGCTCCAGAATGCTGGAGGCCCAGGGCTCATAATCGGGGTCAATGGCGGTGATGGCTTCTTCCGCCTGACCGTCCGCGCCGCCGAACTCAGAGTCCTTGATGGTCAGCAGGGGCACACAGACGATAACGGCGCACAGCAGCAGCAAAACAACAATGGTAAGTCCGTTCTTTTTCATGCGGCGGCACCTCCCAGGTAGCCCAACTCCTTCAATTCGGGACGGGCGAGATTTTCCAGCGCCAGGACCACAACCACAGTCAGCAGGCCCTCCACGATGGCCAGAGGCACCTGGGTCACGGCGAAGATGCCCAGGAACTCCGTCAGGGAAGCGGTAAAGCCGCCGGTGGGGGAGGGATGGGCCAGGGCCAGCTGGATGCTGGTGACCACATAGGTCAGCAGGTCGCCCAGGGCGGCGGCCAGGAATACACCAATTTTACGGTTGACGTTGAGCTTGCGGCACAGGGCATAGACGCCGAAGCTGACAAAGGGACCGGCAATCGCCATGGAAAAGGTGTTGGCGCCCAGGGTGGTGAGGCCGCCGTGGGCCAGCAGCACCGCCTGGAACAGCAGAACAATCAGGCCCAGCACCGCCATGGGAGCGGGCCCGAACAGAATCGCGCCGAGGCCGGTGCCGGTGGGATGGCTGGAGGAGCCGGACACGCTGGGGAGCTTGAGGGCCGACAGCAGGAAGCAGTATGCGCCTGCCATAGCCAGCAGCAGCAGGGTTTTGCGGTGGGTTTCCACGATTTTGCGGATACGGGCGATGCCCAGAACCACGAAGGGCAGGCAAACCACGCCCCAGACCACGCTGTGGCTCAGGGGCAGATAGCCCTCCATGATGTGCATGGCTCCGGCGGGGACGGCCAGACAGAAGGCCGCGGCCAGAACCAGGGTCAGGCCGAACAATCGGCGTTCCATGGGTTTCATAGGGATGATACTCCTTTTCTCTTTGCGCGGGAGAACGGAAAAAAGCCCATTTCCAGGAAGGAAATGGGCTTGCAATCGTCCGTTTACGCGCAGGACCGATGTGGGCGCCAATCCATACCTCGTGGATCGATCGAACCGGCGCGGAGTCGGTGTTCTGGCTGCAAAGGAGCGACCTTTGTCACAGTGGCGGGACCGCGAGGGATTTTCACCCTACTTCCCCGAATTTCCGCACACAATCTGGTGAGAACGGCGCGGAAACGCGAACGCGCCGCCTCATGAAATTGTCACGGTAAAGTATACAACCACACGGGCCGCAAGTCAAGATTGCGGCGGGAAATTATCCGTTTTTACAGGGGAAATACGGCCCGGAATCCCAGGGCGCCCAGGGAATAGGCGAAGATCATCAGGGGGCGGCAGGTGACGGTAATCAGGGCAAATTTTTTCCAGCTCATGCCGGTGGTACCGGCCAGGAAGCAGAGGAAGTCGTCAGGCAGACCCGGCAGGAAAATGGCCAGGGCAAAGAGCCGGTCAAACCGGCGGCTCTCATGGGTCCAGCGCTCGTATTTTTCGTGGAGCTTTTTGGAAAAGAGCTTATTCAGCAGCGGTTTGCCCCAGTTGCGGGCCATGGCGAAGGCCACAAAAGAGCCAAGGGAAATGCCCACATAGTTGAGCACAAAGCCCAGCCAGGGACCGAAAATCAGAACCCCCGCCAGACAGCTGACGCCGCCGGGCAGAATGGGGATGACCACCTGTACGGCCTGGAGCACCAGAAACAGCGTGGTGGCGCTGCCGCCGTAGTTGGTGAGAAAGTCCTGCAATGCTTCCTTGGACTGGAAAACGCCCTTGCGCCACAGCCAGATTCCCAGGGCCACGCAGAGGACAAACAGCGCCATGGACGCTGCGTTCATCAGTTTTTTCAATCGGTTTTGGTCCATGGGTACGGGCTCCTTTCCAATGGGGTGGGTTTCTACTATTGTACCCTTCCCATCCTTAAAAGAAAAGTACCTGGGGGATTAAGTTTCCATTAACCCAGTCCGGAAAACAGCGGGACCAGGATGACGGTCATGATACCGGCTACCACAATGGTTAAACCGCTCATGGCGCCTTCAATTTCGCCCAGCTCCAGGGCGTGGGCCGTACCGATGGCGTGAATGCTGTTGCCGATGGCCAGACCCTTGGCGACGGGATGGGTGACCTTGAGCAGTTTCAGCACCACATCCACAATGACCACGCCGAACAGGCCCGTAATCATAACGCCCAGGGAGATAATGCCTTCCAGGCCGCCCAGCTGGGTACCGACGCCCAGGGCAATGGCCGTGGTGACGGATTTGGGCTGCAAAGAGTGGTAAATCTCCGGCGTCAGATGCAGCAGCCGGGACATGACGGCAATGGTGACGGCACAGGCCACACATCCAGCGCCCACGCTGATGATAATGGCCTGCCAGTGGCGGCGCAGAAGCTGCAGCTGCCGGTACAGGGGTACGGCCAGACAGACCGTGGACGGCGTCAGCAGCCACGTCAGATGGGACGCGCCCTTGGTGTAGGCGTCGTAGTCAATGTCCAGAAGCACAATGGTGGCAATGGTCAGAATGGTGGCAATCAGCAGGGGATTGACCAGGGGCGAAGGGAAGCGGCGGCGGAGCCAGGTGCCGATCCAGAAATAAAAGACGCTGAGCACCATGCCGAAGTAGGCCGATTCCCAGAGAATTTCATTCATGCTTCCGGCCCTCCTTCCGCGTTACCAACGCCTGAGCCACCACGCCGGTGATAATCATAACCACCAGGGTGCTGACGACGCAGACCAGAGCCACGGCCAACAGGCTGTCGGCTACGCTGTCAAAGATGGGCAGCACGCTGACGGCAGGGGCGATAAACAGCATGGGCATGATCTGGATGAGGAAATCCGCGGCCTTTTCAATGTGATGGAGTTTGACCACACCGGTGATCAGCAGCACCAGCAACAGCAGCAGGCCGTAGACGCTGCCGGGAATGGGCAGGGGGACGATCAGGCTTAACAGCTCGCCCACAAAGGATACGGCGGCGATAATCAGAAGTTGAAACATGTAAGTCATAGTTTGTGATACCTCCCGGGATAGTATACGGCACGGAACCGCCCGGTACAAGAGTAGAAGACCGCTGACGCATACGCAACGGCCCAAAAATAAAAGTTTTACTCGATTTTTTTCTGTAGGGCAACTTACCACCGGTGTGTCTGCGGGCGTCGCCGGGCCTTTTGCGCCATAGCTGCGGCGCAGCTTCTTGCCATACATCCAGTATGGCGGCGAAGCTGCGCCTTGCTCTGACACAAAATTCCTCGCCGACACCTCTTGCCAACCGGCGGCGCGTTGCCCAAATCGCGGTTTCCAAAGGCAGAGCCTTTGGTCGCGCCTCGCAAGGCGTGAAACACCCGCCCGCCGCAGCGGGCGAACTCCCCAGTCGTTCCAAAGCGCCATCCGCAGATGGCGCAATCTCCGGCCTACGGCCATGGTCCGCGCCGCCGCCCCTGTGGGGTGGACGGCGTGGACCATCAACCAGCGCCGTACCGGGTGGCATTACCCGCCACACGGCGAATGCGGGCACGCCGCAAATGCTTTGCAGCGTGCCCGCACAGGGGGATTCAGTCCAGATTGACCGGGTTGCGGCTGTTGCGCAGCCGGGCCATGGCGCGGGCCAGCATAATCTGGTTGGCCCGGAATTCCGCCTGGCTGTGGCTCTGACGCAGCGCCTCCTGGGCGCGTTTCCTGGCGCGCTCCTCCTCCATGCGGTCGATTTCCTCGGGCCAGTCGCAGGTCTGGGCAAACAGCACCACGCCCTTGTGGCTGACTTCCATATAACCCTCGGAGTTGATGGCCTTTTTCCACTGACCGTTGGCCTTGATCTGCACCGTGCCGGGACGCAGCACCACAATCATGGGCGCGTGGCCCTTGAGGACGGTCCATTCGCCGTCATAGGCGGTGAAGGTCAGCGCCTCCACGGGGCCGGAATAGAAGTGGCGCTCCGGCGTCAGAATGTCCAGAGAGAAGGTGTTATCCGCCATTGCGCTCCATCTCCTTCGCCTTTTCCATGGCCTCGTCGATGTCGCCCACCATGGAGAACGCCGACTCGGGCAGATGGTCCACTTCACCGTCCACAATCATCTTGAAGCTGCGGATGGTGTCCTTCAGCGGCACAAAGCGGCCCGGCTTGCCGGTGAACTGCTCGGCCACATTCATGGGCTGGGAAAGGAACTGCTGAATCTTTCTGGCCCGGTAGACAATGCGCCGGTCCTCCTCGCTCAGCTCGTCCATGCCCAGAATGGCGATGATGTCTTTCAGCTCGTTGTACCGCTGCAAGCACTCCTGCACGCGGCGGGCCACCTCGTAATGCTCCTGTCCCACAATGGCCGGGTCCAGAATCCGGGAGTTGGACTCCAACGGGCTGACGGCGGGATAGATGCCCATTTCCGCAATGTGACGGGACAGAACGGTGGTGGCGTCCAGATGGGAGAAAATCGTGGCGGGAGCCGGGTCCGTCAGGTCGTCGGCGGGGACGTAGATAGCTTGTACCGACGTGATGGAGCCGTTCTTGGTGGAGGTGATGCGCTCCTCCAGCTGGCCCAATTCCTCGGCCAGGGTGGGCTGGTAGCCAACGGCGGAGGGCATACGGCCCAGCATGGCCGAAACCTCGTTGCCGGCCTGGACATAACGGAAAATGTTGTCGATGAACAGCAGCACGTCCTGATTCATCTGGTCACGGAAATACTCGGCCATGGTCAGACCGGTCATGGCCACGCGCATACGGGATCCAGGCGGCTCGTTCATCTGGCCAAAGGCCAGGGCCGTCTTGGAGATGGCGCCGGAATCGCGCATGTCGTGAATCAGGTCGTTGCCCTCACGGCTTCTCTCACCGACGCCGGTGAAGACGGAATAGCCGCCGTGCTGCTTGGCAATGTTGTAGATCAGCTCCATGATAAGGACGGTCTTGCCGACACCGGCGCCGCCGAACAGGCCGATTTTACCGCCTTTGGCGTAGGGGGTCAGCAGGTCGATGACCTTGATGCCCGTCTCGAAGAACGCAATCTTGCTGCTCTGCTCCTCAAAGGTGGGCGCGGGGCGGTAGATGCCCCAGCGCTCGCCCTCCAGGGCGGGGCCGTTATCGATGGGATTGCCCAGCACATCCACCACGCGGCCCAAGGTCTGCTCGCCCACCGGCACCTGAATGCACCTGTGGGTGTTGGTGACCTTCATGCCGCAGTGGAGGCCGTAGGTGGATTCCAGGGCCACGCAGCGGCACTCGCCGGGGCCTGTGTGCGAGGCCACCTCCAGATGGACGCCGCTTTCGGTGGTCAGCAGGTCGTGGAGCTCCCACTGGTCGGCCAGGGGATAGAGCACAGTCAAAACAGGACCGGAAATTTGAGAAATGATTGCCTCCTGGAGTTCCTGCTCCATGGGGTTCGCCTCCTTCTTGTTTGGTTGATCGGCCCCCTCCAGGGCCAGGGTTGCACCGCTGATTTCGGTGATCTCCTGGGTGATTTGGGTCTGGCGGGCCATGTTCAGCTCCAGATGGAGCTTTTTCAGCAGTTCGTCGGCGTTGCGGGTGGCGCTCTGCATGGCGTTCATGCGGGAGTAGTGCTCCGACGCATAGGACTGCACCAGAGCGTCGAAAATACGCGAGATGACGAACTGCGGCACCAGCTGGTCAAATACCTCCTGGGGAGAGGGGTTGTAGATCACGTCGTCCAGATGGTCCAGGGCCTCCACATGCTGGAAGTCCGTCAGACGGATGGGCAGCAGCCGGGACTTCATGGGCTTGATGAGGGGGTTGCCGCTGTCGGAATACAGCGTGAAGAAGATGTAAATCTCGTCGGTCTGGTCCAGATCAAAGAACTCCATGACCGGCAGGGCCAGCTGGGTGGCGTTGTAGAGGGAGGGGTCCTGGGCCGCGCCCGGCACCTCGTATTCCGGCTCAATGCCACGCTTGCGGAAAAACTGGGTGGCGATCATACCGACGGTGACCACCAGGGCGCTGGGGTCATCCTTGATCTCCTCATAGGCTTTGTTGAGGATGTTGTGGTTGTAGCTGCCTGCCATCTCCTTATCACCGGCCACCACAATATAGGTGTGGCGGTGGCCCCGGTGGCGCTGGAGATAGGGGTGCTCAATGGATTGGGACGACTCCAGAATGTCCTTCATGGTGGCCTGGAGCCGCTTGAAATACAGGTTGTTGTACGGAATATGGACCGCGAATTTCTGCATTCTGGCCGAGGAGACCATCTGCATGGCGCTGGTGATCTTCCGCGTCTGATCGACGGCGCCGATGTGGTGCCGGATCTCGCTGACACTGGCCATGGCTTACGCCTCCCAACGGGCGGCAAACTCATCGATGGCCTGCCGCAGGCTTTGGGAGACGTCGTCCGGCAGCTTTTTGCTGCGGTCGATGGAGTCCATGGATTCGCTGTGGACCTCATGGAGCCAGGGCAGCAGCGCCGTGACAAAGGACTGCATTTTAGCCACGGGAATTTTCTCCAGACCGTCGCAGCGGAGACTCAGCAGCAGCGCCGTCTGGTCCGACAGCTTGAGGATGCGCTCCTTGGGCTGTTTCAGCAGCTCCGTCATGCGGACGCCGCGGTCCAGCAGCTTCTTGGTGGCGGCGTCCACGTCGGCGCCGAACTGGGCGAACACGGCCATATCCCGGTATTGAGCCACCTCCAGGCGGAGGCTGCCGGACACGGCTTTCATGGCCGAATGCTGGGCGGCGCGGCCCACACGGGACACGCTGAGGCCTACGTTGACGGCGGGCCGGACGCCGGAGTGGAACAATTCGCTCTCGAGAAAAATCTGTCCGTCGGTGATGGAGATCACGTTGGTGGGGATGTAGGCGGAGATATCGCCGGCCATGGTCTCGATGATGGGCAGGGCGGTCATGGAGCCGCCGCCCAGCTCGGGGCTCAGATGGGCCGCCCGCTCCAGCAGACGGGAGTGCAGATAGAACACGTCGCCGGGGTAGGCTTCACGGCCCGAGGGGCGGCGCAGCAGCAGGGACATGGTCCGGTAGGCCACGGCGTGTTTGGAGAGATCGTCGTAGACCACCAGAACGTCCTTGCCCTGATGCATAAAGTATTCCGCCACGGCGCAGGCAGCGTAGGGGGCCAGATATTGCATGGCGGCGCTGTCGGCGGCGGTGGATGCCACGACCACACAGTGCTCCAGGGTGCCGCTCTCGGAAAGCGTGGTTACCAGATTGGCAACGCTGGCGGCCTTCTGGCCGATGGCGCAGTAGACGCAGATGACGCCCGTATCCTTCTGGTTGACCATGGCTGACAGGGCGATGGAGGTTTTACCGGTCTGGCGGTCACCGATGATCAATTCACGCTGGCCGCGGCCGATGGGGATCATGCTGTCCACGGCCAGGATGCCGGTCTCCATGGGGGTGTCCACGGGGGCGCGGTCCATGATGGCCGGGGCCGGGGACTCCACAGCCCGGGATTCCCGTGTGTGGAGGGGCTGGCCGTCCAGGGGACGGCCGATGGGGTCCACAATGCGGCCCAGCAGCTCCTTGCCCACGCCGATATCGGCCACGCGGCCGGTGCCCTGGACAGGGGAGCCGGGGCGGACGGATTCGTTGCGGGTCAGCAGGGCGGCGCCCACGCTGTTGAGTCCCAGGTCCAGGGCGATGCCGTAGACATCGTTTTCAAATTGCAGCAGCTCACCGTATTCGGCACGGCCCAGACCTGCCACCCGGACAATGCCGTCGGCGCAGGACTCCACGGTGCCGTAGTCGTAGCTGATCATCTCCGGCTGATAGTCCCGGAGCTTTTCCTTGAGGAAGGTTCCTAATGTGCTGGTATCGAAATTGAGCATGGTTCCCTCCCGTTACGCCAACTTCTGCTGCATGGCCGAAAGCTGGGTCACATAGCTGAAGTCGTATACCTTGCCGTCCACCAGGGCCGCAAAGCCGCCGATGAGGGAGGAGTCGATCTCGGTGGTCAGCTCCAGATGACAGCCCAGGAGCCGCTCCAGACGGTCGATGATGGCGGACAGCTGTTCGGCGTCGCAGGGAGCGGCCAGCTTCAGGATGCCCTTGCGGGAGCCCTCCTTGGGAGCGGACACCAGGATGTTGCGGCGGGCCTGCTCGTCAAAGCGCAGGACACGGCCGGCCATATCCACGGCCAAATCGGCCAGTTCGCCCTTGACCTCGTCCATGGCGCGCTGCTTCTCAAGGGCGGCTTCGCTGCGGGCCTTGGCCAAAATCTGGTCGGCTTCGGTCTTGGCCTCGTCAATGGCCTGCTGGCCCACGGCCTGGGCCTTTTTGCGGCCGTCGGCAATCATCTGCTCACAGGTGGCCTGGACGTCCACCAGACGGGCGTCATAATCGGCCTTGACCTTTTCGGCCTCGGCTTGCAGGCGCTGGGCCTCGGCCATTTCCTTTTGGACCCGCTCAGCGCGGGCGGCCATAAAGGCCGTTACCGGCTTCCAGATCAAAACGCGGAGCAGGCCGTAAATAATCAGAATATTGACCAGATGGATGGCAATATCAATGGGATGAATGTCCAAATGTTACCTCTCCTTTGCTGTAGAATGACGGGCGATGCCGCCGGATCACATGGTGAACTTGATGATCAGAGCGGTGACAAAGCCGTAGATGGCGCAGGACTCGGTCAGGGCCAGGCCCAGCAGCAGGGTGGAGCTGATCTTGCCGGAGGCCTCAGGCTGACGGGCGGTGGCGTCGGCGGCCTTGCCGGTGGCGATGCCCATGCCAAGGCCAGCCAGGGCGCAGGGCAGCAGAGCCAGTGCAACAGCGATAGCAATCAATCCGGTTTCCATGATAAAATTCCTCCAAAAATTATATAGTTTTCATTGAATGGGTAAATGGGGTTATTCGACGGCTTCGCCGATGAAGGTCAGCGTCAGCGTCAGGAAGATATACGTCTGAATCAGGGGATGGAAGACGTTAAAATAGAGGCCCAGAACACTGGGGAAGCCGATGGCGGCGTTGCCCAGGGCCATGTACAGCAGTTCCATGACGATCATGCCGCCCAGCATATTGCCGAAGAGACGGCAGGCCAGGGACACGGGCACCGCCAGGTCGGAGACGATCTTGATGGGGAACACCACCGGCGTGGGCTTGGCCATGGACTTGATCCGGCCCACCAGACCTTTTTTCTTGAGGCCGAAGTAATTGATCATCACAAAGGTGATAATGGCCATGGCAAAGGTCAAGGTGATGTCGGCGGTGGGGGCGCGGACGCCCAGCAGCTCCACCATGGCGGAGCACACCATATAGATGGCCAGGGCGAAGAGATAGGAGGGCAGATGGTCGCCCAAATCTCCCACACTGGTTTTGGTGAATTTACAGACGGCTTCCACACAGATCTCCAGAACATTCTGGATGCCCTTGGGCTGATCGGTCATGCGGGGGATGACGAGAATCCGCACCAGCAGCGCCAGCACCAGCAAGGCGGCCATAATGACCCAGGTGGTGATGACGGTCTCGCTGAGGGAGTAGCCGCCCACATCGTACCGGGTGGCCCAAATGCTGACCTCGAATTCCTCCGACGGTACGGAGCCGAAGACCAACTGCAAAATCCGTTCCAGCAGCAGCCAGCCGCCGGCGATGGTCAGTACCGTGGCCCAAAGCTTTTTCCGCTTCATGCGGCCCAGGGCGGCAGCGTCCTGTTCCAGCTGCGTTTTCCTTCGGAACCAGTCGGCCAGTACGGCGCGGCGCCAGAACCATCCGACCAGGGCCAGCACGAGACCCAAAGCCAGAAAGCCGTAGGTAACAATGGTTTCCTGCAACGTTCTCAATCCTTCTTTCGATTGGTCTCTCTCAACCGATACCGCACGAAGCAGACCACGGCGCCGACGATCAAGATGGTGGACATGGTGACTGCGCAGGGCAGCAGTTGGGAGGCTTGCAGCAAGGCGCACAGAGCCAAACCGAAAAATGGACAAAAAAATTGCACCGCAAAGGGCCAGATCTTCAGCCGTTGGGTGCACAGGGACCTTACGGCATAGATCAGCAGAAACAGCTGTAAAAAGCCAAAGGCCATACCTAATATAACACCAATCACGGGCCTCATGCTCCTCTCCACTGCGGCGCCTGAATATTCGGTGTGCCTGTCGTGTTGTTCACGTCTTTACTACAGTTTCTAGTTATACCACTTTCTCCGGAAGCGGTCAATGGGGGACAAAAAAATCGAACGAAATCTTCACGAACTGCACAAAAGTAAACGGAGCGCAAACCGTTTTACGTAGTAAATTTTAACCCAAACCGATTCCTGCCCGGCCAGTCGGTATGCGGCAAAAAGTACCAGTCCGTCCAATACATTCCACTCCGTAGGGCGGAACCTGTTCTCCGCTGCCGGGGTGTACCATCGAGCATCCAAACCGTAAGGTACGGCATCTGATACGGCGTTGGCTGATGGTCCACGCCGTCCACCCCGCAGGGGCGGCGGCGCGGACCATGGCCCTTGGCCGGGGATTGCGCCATCTGCGGATGGCGCTTTGGGACGCTTGGGGTGTTTCGCCCGCTGCGGCGGGCGGGTGTTTCGCGCCGTGCGCGGCGCGGGTGTTTCGCTGGCTGCGGCCAGCGGGAATTTCGCCCGCTGCGGCGGGCGACCAGAGGCTCTGCCTCTGGACTCCGCGATTTTTTGAAAAAAATCGAGTAAAACTTTTATTTTTTCCAATTACTGAAAATTTTACAGAAATCGGGTCCAGGGGTCCAGGGACGGCGGCGGCGCGGTTATGCTCATGGGTGCGCCCGTGACCGGATGGAAAAAGGACACGCTATGGGACCAGAGACACATGGGAAATTCGTCCGGCTCCGACCAATATTTCCGGTCCCCGGCCAACGGCATCCCCCGCCCGGAAAATTGTGCCCGAATCTGATGGGTTCGGCCGGTCCGCAGGCGGATTTCCACCAGACTGAGACCGTCGGCGGTTCCCTTGGTCTCATAGTCCAGTATGGCCTCCTGAACGCCCTTTTCCAGATGGTGGACGATATACGTTTTCCGCTCCCGCTTATCCCGCAGCAGCAGGTCCGTCAGCGTTCCGGCAGGCTCCGGCGGTACGCCGTGAATCACGGCCAGATACGTTTTATCGAACCGCCGGTCCCGGATTTGGGCCGACAAAGCAGAGGCCGCCTCCGCCGACCGGGCCAGGACCATCACGCCGCTGACCACCCGGTCCAGCCGGTGGACCGTCCGGATACAGTCGGTGTGCAGCGCTGCCCGCACCAGCTCCGGCATTCCGCCCGGCTCGTCGGTGGACAGGACCCCGGCGGGCTTGACGGCCACGCACAGTTGGTCGTCCACATACAAAAACTCCACGCTCATACCTCCCTGGGGCGGTCATCCAGAATGCACAGCCGCCCCTGCCAGGGGCCGGGGGTCTGCTGCAATGTCTCCAGAATGGACGGGTCCCAGCTGTAGTGAATGGGGACGAGACAGGGACAGTCGTTGTGGGCGGCAAAATATTCGATGCCCCGGAGACCGTCGGCTTCCTGCCGCGGGTCCACGGGCAAAAAGGCCACATCCAGATGGACGCCCGCCAGCCGCTCCATTTCCCGTTTGTAGGCCGTTTCCATGGCCTGATTGTCCCGGTCCGGCTCCCCGGACCAGTGCCACCAGTGGAGATCGCCGCTGTGATAGATGGTATGGCCGTCACAGGTCACCACAAAGGCCACCCCCTGGTCCGTGGAACGGAGGGTGGAGACGGTGAGACCCGGCAGCTCCAGCGTCCGGCGGGGACCAATCCGATGGCAGCCGTCCACCGGCGGGATGTCGTCGGACAGAACATAGGCGATGTCCGGAAAGGCTTCTTTCCAGGTGAGAATGGTCCGGTTGAAGTGGTCATAGTGACTGTGGGACGCAAAGACCGTCACCGGTTTCTTCACCCGCTGCAACAGGGCCGGGACGCCGCCGGGCAGCGTGTCCTGGTAATAGTCGAAAATCAGCAGATGGTTTTCCGTCTCCACGGCTACGCCGCTGTGATAGAGATAGTACAGTTTCATGGGCGTCACTTGGCCGGGACAATCTCAATCCAGTAGCCGTCGGGGTCCTGGACGAAATAGATGCCCATGGCGGGGTTCTCATAGCAGATAATGCCCATTTTTTCGTGGCGGGCGTGAACGGCGTCGTAATCGTCCACCCGCAGGGCCAGATGGTATTCCAGTTCCCCCAGATTGTAGGGCTCGGTCCGGTCCCGCAGCCAGGTCAGCTCCAGCTGAAAGCCCGTTTCTCCGTCGCCCAGGTACACCAGCTTGAAGGAGCCGTCGTCGGCGTTCTTTTCCCGGACGGGATGAAAGTCAAAGGCGTCGGCGTAGAACCGGAGACTCCGCTCCAGGTCCAGAACGTTGAAGTTGAAGTGGTCAAAGCGCATGGCCATAAGATAACTCTCCTTTGTTCCATATATGGGATATCACCAGTGTACCACAGGCCGCGGCGGCCATCAATGGGCCGCTGTCAAAAACCTTGCTTTTTGGTGTGATTTTAAAAAACCACATAAAACAACACCAAAAAACGGGAAAACTTTTCGCGGCTTTGCTTGCATTTTTGTGGGATTGTGTTATAATCCTGTAAGATAGAACCTGTTCGGTCTGCACAGTGCGGAACAGTAAAGGAGAAGAACAACATGATCGTCACGAAAAAAAAGCCCATCGAAGAATTGATGGCCATGCTCGGTGATGCCAAAAAAATCGCCATTATCGGCTGCGGCAGCTGCGCCACGGCCTGCGCCACCGGCGGCGAAAAGGAAGTGGCCGAGCTGAAGAAGTATTTGGAGAGCCAGGGCCGCACGGTGGTGGCCACGGCCATGTCCGACTACTGCTGCATGAACCTGACCACCAAGGGCAAGGTCAAGGGCTTCGACGCCGCCGGCGCCGAGGCGGTGGTATGTATGGCCTGCGGCGACGGTACCCAGGTGGTGGCCGCCAACGTCAAGGCTCCTACATACCCGGCCAATAACACCATGTTCCTGGGCGAGGCTGTCAAGTTCGGTCTGTTTGAGGAAGCATGTCATCTGTGCGGTAACTGCGTCCTGGGCGAGACCGGCGGCATCTGCCCCATTACCCGCTGTGCCAAATCCCTGGTCAACGGCCCCTGCGGCGGTTCCAAGAACGGCAAGTGCGAGGTCAATCCCGAGAACGACTGCGCCTGGATTGCCATTTATAAGCGTCTGGAGCAGCAGGGCCGTCTGGACAATCTGTCCAAGACCCGCGCCGACAAGGGCTATGAGGATGTAGCCTATCCGAGAACCATCAACATCAGGGGGTAAGGGAACATGAGTCTTCTGGAAAAAGCACTGGAGAGCGGCAAGTTCGGCGTCACCGCCGAGATGGCTCCTCCCAAGGGATATGATTTCACCAAGCAGCTGGAGGACGCCCAGCTTTTGAGCGGCAAGGTCCACGGCGTCAACGTCACCGATATGCAGTCCGCCAGCCTCAAGGCATCCTCTCTGGGTCTGTGCATCAAGCTGAAGCAGGCCGGTGTGGAGCCGATTTTGCAGGTCACCGGCCGTGACCGCAGCCGTATGGCCATCATGGCCGATATGCTGTCCGCCGCCGCCTTTGGCATTGACACCATGCTGGCCCTCACCGGTGACCACCCGGTTGTCGGTGACTGCAAGCAGTCCAAGCCCGTCTATGACCTGGATTCTGTGGGCATTCTGAATATGCTGTCCACCATGGAAGCCACCGACCGTGACTGCGGCGGCAACGAGCTGGACGGCGGCGCGCCCCGGTTCTACAAGGGCGCTGCGGTGACCCCCGTCTATGAGCCTATCCAGCTGCAAATCAACAAGCTGCGCCAGAAGGTGGACGCCGGCGCCAAGTACATCCAGACCCAGGGCATCTTTGATATGGAGAGCCTCAAGCGCTTCCTGGATTTGGTCGATAAGGCCAACATCAAGTGCCACATCATGGCCGGTATCATCCCCCTGAAAGCCGCCGGTATGGCAAAATATATGAATGCCAACGTCCCCGGCATTGCCGTGCCCCAGGATATGATTGACCGCCTGGAAGCTGCCGCCGCCGAGGGCAAGGAAAAGGGTGTCAAGGGCCTGCCCATGCAGCTGGGCATTGAAATGGCTGCCGAGTTCATCGCCAAGATTCACGATGAGAAGATTTGTGACGGTGTCCATATTATGGCCATCGGCGCCGAAAAGAATGTACCTACCATTCTGGAAAAGGCCGGTATTACCATCGAGTAAGCCGCAATTCCATAGAAAAACAAGCGGACACGCTGCCGGGATTTGGCGGCGTGTCCGTTTTTGATTGGCAGGGGTACGCAAGAAGGCCGCCGTCCGCCACCCGCGTAGGGGTGGGGACGGCGGCCTTACGGCTGACGCCGTGGGGATTGCGCCATCTGCGGATGGCGCTTTGGGACGATGGGGGATTTCGCCCGCTGCGGCGGGCGGGTGTTTCGCGCCGTGCGCGGCGCGGGTATTTCGCTGGCTGCGGCCAGCGACCAGAGGCTCTGCCTCTGGTCTCCGCGATTTTTTGAAAAAAATCGAGTAAAACTTTTAATGATTGGGTGCTCAGAGCATATCGGTTACAATTTTGACCGCCAACAGTGCCAGGGCCACGATGACCACGGGCCGCACGATTTTTGCGCCGTTGCGGATGGTCAATCCCGCGCCCACATAGTGTCCGGCAAAGGAAGCCACCGAAGCAATCAGACCAACCGCCCAATACACTTCACCATACAGCACGGCGGTAATCAGGGAGCCGATGCCCGAGGCCAGGTTGACCACCTTCATATTGCCCGACGCCGTCCGCACGTCCATCTGACCCAGACCCGTGAAAATCAGCAGCAGGAACGTGCCGGTACCGGGTCCGTAAAACCCGTCATAGGCGCCGATGACCAGAGACGCGCTCAGGACAATGGTCCGTTGACGGCGGCGGTCGATATCGCCGGGGACCTCCCGGAAGCTCCGCTGCCGCAGTACCACGATGGCTACTACCGGCAGCACCACCAGCAGCAGAGATTGGAGATGCTGCTCAGGAATCAACAGCTGCAAGCGGGTGCCGCCCATGCTGCCCAGCAGCGCCATGACGATGGAGGGAACGGCCAGCTTTCAGTCAATATATCCGTTGCGGATGTACCGGCCCACCGAGGCCAGAGAACCGAGGGACGCAGAGATTTTATTGGTGCCCAGAGCCGCGTGCATGGGCAGCCCCGCCAGCAGATAGGTGGGCACGGAGATAATGCCGCCGCCTCCGGCGATGGCGTCCAGAAAGGATGCCAGAAAAACGCCGCCGCAGGCGATAAGCACCATGGAAAGCGTCAGCTCCATCTTACAGCCGTTCCACGCCGGGCAGACTGTTGAGGACCTTGGCTACGCCGTCGTTGTCGTTGGTGTCCGTCAGCCGGTGGGCCAGCGCCTTGGCCTCGTCGCTGCCGTTGGCCATGACCACCGCCGTACCGGCATAGCGCAGCATGCCCAAATCGTTGCCGCTGTCGCCAATGGCCATCACCTGTTCCCGGCTCAGGCCCAGATGTTCCGCCAGACGGGCCACACCTACGCCCTTGTGGATGCCGTGGGCCGTCATATCCAGGTCCACCGGGTCGGAGGTACACAGGTCCACGCCCTTCAGTTTCCCCAGCCGGACCTGGGCCGCGTCCCGTGCTTCACCGGTAGGGAAGTAGAGGTGCAGCTTTGTCACCGGCTCCTGCAACGTTTCCAGCCATTGGTCATAATCGTCCACGCCCCGCCGTGTCTCATGGAGGGTGTGATTGCCGCAGGCGTCTTCAAACCGGGGCACTTCCGCCAGCCGGTCCGTGGGAATGTAGATTTCACCGCCGCAGTTGACCTCAAACAGTATGTCTTCCTGACGCAGCTGACGCCATGCTTCCTGTATCAACGACAGGGGGACGGGGGAAAAATGAAGATAGGTGTTGGTCCGCAGGTCCAGCACAAAGGCGCCGGTGTTGCCCACCAGATAGTGGACCTGGGGCAGCTGGGCCAGCAGATGACGGGTTTCGGACAGGGTGCGGCCCGAGGCAATGACCACTTCCAGTCCGCGTTCCGAGGCGGCGGCCACCGCTTCAATGGTGGCGGGAGACAAGGTGCGGTCGGTGCGCAGCAGCGTACCGTCCAGATCGACGGCAATCAATCGAGTTTCCATGGCGTGCTCCTTCTTCAATGGGAAATGGCGGCAATCCTCCTGCCGCAATCGGAGCTATTTTACCATTCACTGTGTCAAAAGACAAGAAAGAAGTACAGAGTATTTACAATTTATTCTTTTATTATAGCATTCGTTGTGTTATAATGCTTTGATGAAAATTTATTTATAATGCGATTTCATGCCGTTTCGGCATTTGATAACGAAAGGTGAAACAGCAATGGGTTTTTTGGACAAGATTTTCGGTTCCCACTCCGAGCGAGAGCTCAAGCGGCTCGAGAAGACCGTCAAGGCGGTCATGGATTTGGAGGAGGAATACCGGCAGCTGACCGACGAACAGCTGAAGCATAAGACCGTGGAGTTCCGGGAGCGGCTGGACAAGGGCGAGACGTTGGACGACCTGCTGCCCGAGGCCTTTGCCACGGTCCGGGAGGCTTCGGACCGCGTGCTGGGTATGCGTCCCTACCGGGTCCAGGTCATCGGCGGCATCGTGCTGCATCAGGGCCGCATTGCCGAAATGCGCACCGGTGAAGGTAAAACCCTGGTGGCCATTCTGCCCTCCTACCTCAACGCCCTGACGGGCAAAGGCGTCCATGTGGTCACCGTCAACGACTATCTGGCCCGCCGTGACTCCGAGTGGATGGGCAAGGTCCACCGGTTCCTGGGCCTGAAAGTGGGCTTGATTGTCCACGGTCTCAACAGCGATCAGCGCCGTGAGGCCTACAACGCCGATATCACCTACTGCACCAACAACGAGCTGGGCTTCGACTACCTCCGCGACAACATGGCCATCTACAAGCAGGAGCAGGTCCAGCGGGAGCACAACTTTGTCATCGTGGACGAGGTGGACTCCATCCTTATCGACGAGGCCCGTACCCCTCTGATTATTTCCGGCAAGGGCGACGACTCCTCCAAGCTCTACGAGATGACCGACTTCCTGGTCAGCCGCATGAAAAAGCAGGTCTTTGCCAAGACCGACAGCAAGGAAGCCATGGACGACATGGACTGCGACTACATCGTGGACGAAAAGGAGCGCACCGTGTCCCTGACGGCCAAGGGCATCAAGAAGGTCGAGGAGTTCTTCCAGATTGAGAACCTGTCCGATATCGAGAACACCACCATTTCCCACCACGTCAACCAGGCCATGAAGGCCCGTGGCCTGATGAAGCGGGACATTGACTATGTGGTTAAGGACAATGAGGTTATCATTGTTGACGAGTTCACCGGCCGTCTTATGTATGGCCGCCGCTACAACGAGGGCCTCCATCAGGCCATCGAGGCCAAGGAAGGCGTCAAGGTCGCCGGTGAAAGCAAGACCCTGGCAACCATCACCTTCCAGAACTTCTTCCGTCTCTACGCCAAGCTGTCCGGTATGACCGGTACGGCCACCACCGAGGCCGAGGAGTTCGGCACCATCTACAACCTCGACATTGTGGAGATTCCCACCAACCTGCCTGTGGCCCGTATCGACAACCCCGACGCCGTCTACAAGACGGAAGCCGGCAAGTTCCGGGCCGTCATCAATCAGGTCAAGACCTGCCACGAGAAGGGCCAGCCGGTCCTGGTGGGCACCGTGTCCATCGAGAAGTCCGAGCTGCTGTCCCATCTGCTCAAGCGGGAGGGCATCCCCCATACGGTGCTGAACGCCAAGCACCACGAAAAGGAAGCTGAAATCGTGGCCCAGGCCGGTAAGCTGGGCGCCGTCACCATCGCCACCAACATGGCCGGTCGTGGTACCGATATCATGTTGGGTGGTAACGCCGACTATCTGGCCAAGAGCGAGCTGCGCAAGGGCGGTATGAGCGAGGAGCTGCTGGCCGAGGCCAACGCCTTCTCCGAGACCGACGATCCCGAGATTCTGGCCGCCCGTGCCGCCTATAACGACGCCGTGGCCCGCCACAAGGAGCAGATTGCCACCGAGTCCGAAAAGGTCCGCGCCGCCGGCGGTCTGTTCATCATCGGCACCGAGCGCCACGAGTCCCGCCGTATCGATAACCAGCTCCGCGGCCGTGCCGGCCGTCAGGGCGACCCCGGCGAGACCCGGTTCTACCTGTCCCTGGAGGACGATATCATGCGTCTCTTCGGCGGCGACCGTATGGACCGCCTCAAGAGCATGATGGATAAGCTGGGCATTGACGATGATACGCCCATTGACGCCAAGATTCTCTCCGGCGCCATTGAAAACGCCCAGAAGACCGTGGAAAGCCGCAACTTCCAGGTCCGTAAGAACGTGCTGCAATACGACGATGTCATGAACACCCAGAGAAAGGTCATCTACGAGCAGCGCGAGCAGGTGTTGGCCGGTACCGATTTGCAGAAGACCATCCAGGGCATGCTGGAATATGTGGTCAACACCCAGGTCAACGACGCCTTCGGCGGCAATGCCCATCTGGAGAGCACGGAGCAGTTCGAGTCGCTGCTGCGTCACTTTGAAAACATCTACTTCCTCAAGGGCGCCTATGCACCCGAGAATCCCTTGGCTCTGGATGCCAACACCATGGCGGCGGAGATTCTGGCCGTGTGCACCAAGACCTATGAGGAAAAGGAAGCGGCCTACACCTCCAAGGTCATGCGCGAACTGGAGCGGGTTATCATGCTCCGCGTGGTGGACGAATACTGGATGGATCACATCGACGCCATGACCGATCTGCGTCAGGGCATCGTGCTGCGGGCCTACGGCCAGCAGGACCCCGTGGTGGAGTACAAGCGCGAGGGCTACGAGATGTTCGAGGGCATGATCAACGCCATCAAGGAGGAGACCATTCGCCGTCTGTTCCTGGTGCGCATCCAGCCCCAGCAGGAGATCCGCCGCGAAAAGGTGGCGACGGTCACCTACGAGGGCGGCGCCGACGAAAACGTGGTCAAGCAGCCCATGTCCAAGAAGGCCAAGGTGGGCCGCAACGATCCCTGCCCCTGCGGCAGCGGCAAGAAGTATAAGAACTGCTGCCTGGACAAGGACCTGAACGAATGAGTTATGAACCGATCACGGTGGGGGGCTTCGTGTCCCCCCATCGTTTTACCGACCGGTCCGGCGGCGTCAGCACCGGACACCTTTCCAGCCTGAACCTGGGGTTCAGCCGGGGCGATGACCGGGAGAATGTCCTGGAGAACCATCGCCGGTTGGCCAAGGCCGTGGGCTATGACGTAGAGAAGCTGGTCTGCACCCATCAAATCCACACGGACATGGTCCGGGTGGTGACGGAGGCCGACTGGGGCCAGGGGGTCTTTCACAGCCCCGCGCCGGAGTGTGACGGTCTGGTGACCAACGTCCCCGGTACGGCGGTCATGGCCTTTGGGGCCGACTGCACGGTGACGCTGCTGGAGGACCCGGTCACCGGCGCTGTGGGCGCCGTTCACGCCGGATGGCGCGGCACGGCCCTGGGCATTGTGGCCAAGGCCGTGGACACCATGGTGGACGCTTTCGGCAGCCGCCGGGAGGATATCCGGGCCTGTATCGGCCCCTGCATCCAGCGCTGCTGCTTTGAGACCCGGTCCGACGTGCCGGAGGCCATGTTAAAAGCGCTGGGGGACGACGCCCGGATCGCCATTGACGACCACGGCGACGGTACCTACCATGTGGATTTGGTGGACTTGAATACCATTTGGCTGAAACGGGCCGGAATCGTAGAGCCCTGGTCGCTGCCCTATTGTACGGCCTGCGACACGGAGCGGTTCTGGTCCCATCGGAAGGTGGGCGACCGCCGGGGCGTCCAGGCGGGCGTCATTGTGTGTGCCGGGAGGAAGATGCCATGAGCCGCAAGCTGCGACTGGGGGCGCTGCTGCTGACGTTCTGCCTGCTGCTGGGCTGCGCCCTGCCGGCGGCGGAGGAAGCGGAGGAACCGGCGGCGGAGACCGTCGTGGTAGAGACGGAGACCAAGGAGGAAAAACCCTTTGGTCTGGCCTGGGAGCCGGACGAAACGCTGAACCCCTACAGCTGTATGGTGCTGAGCAATCGAACCGTGCTGTCTCTGCTCTATGAGCCGCTGTTTACGGTCAATTCCGATTTTACGGCCACGCCGTATCTCTGTGAAAGTCTGACCAGCTCCGGCGATGGCCGGACCCATACGCTGACGCTGCGTCAGGGCGTGACCTTTTTCGACGGGACAGCCCTGACGGCAGCTGACGCGGCGGCGTCTATCCGGGCGGCCCAAAACAGCGATTACTATGGCAGCCGTCTCCAGGATATTCTGTCGGTGCAGGCCACCGGTGATTTGCAGCTGACCATCACCACCGGCTCGGCCTGCGGCTCGCTGCCGTCGCTGCTCAATGTCTATGTGGTCCAGGCGGCCACCACGGGGGATACCATCCCCATGGGAACCGGCCCGTACCGCTGCGACGGGACCCAACTGCTGCAAACCGACTGGTGGCGGGAGACAAAGCCGCCGGTTTCTGAGGAGACCATTGGACTGGTGACTGTGGAGTCCGCCGCTGAGATTCGGGACTCCTTTGAGCGGGGAGATATCACGCTGGTCTGTGCCGACCCCAACGCCGGTACTCAGCTGACGTATCACACGGACTACGAGCTTTGGAACAACAACACCACGGTATTGCAGTATTTGGGCTTCAACCTCAGCAGCCCCGTCTTTGCCTATACGCCGGTGCGGACGGCGGTGACCCATGCCCTGAACCGGGATGCCATTATCTCCAATACGGCCCTGGGCTTTGCCACGGCGGCGACGCTTCCGGCTTCGCCCCGGTGGGACGGGTGCGACCAGAAATTGGCGGCAAAGTACGGCTATGACGAGGAGGCGTTCGAGAAAATTCTCGAGTCGTCGGAAATCCGGGACTATGACGAGGACGGCGTTTTGGAACTCTATACCGGCAGCGGCACCCAGTCTTTGAAAGGGACGCTGCTGGTGTGCAATACGTCGGAGCAGCGGGTGGCGGCGGCCCAGATGGTGGCCGACACCCTCAACAGCCGGGGCTTTGATTTGACCATCAAATCCCTGGACTATGACGAATACGTCTACGCCCTGCGGACCGGCAGCTATGACCTCTACTACGGAGAGGTGCGGCTGCGGCCGGATTTTGACCTCAGCGGCTTTTTTGACGCGTCGGGCAGTCTCAGCTATGGCGGTATGGCCGACGGCACGTTGGCGACCCTCTGCGACCGGGCCGTGGAGAACATCGGCAACGTCTATGAGCTCCATTCGGAAATCATGTCCCGTGGAATGCTCTGTCCCATCCTCTGCAAGACGTATGCCATCTATTCGGGACGCGGCCGCGTCACCAATTTGAATCCCTGCCTGGACGGCGTCTTTACGCTGCCCTATGGAGAATAATCCGGCAGTCGGGGCTTTTGAAAAACGTATAAAAACTGCGTGGGGGAGATTTGGTATCTCCTGCACGCAGTTTTTTATGGTCCGCAGAGTGTCACAAAATCGCTCTGATGGAGAGAAAGCAAAAACCATGGGCGGGGGCGGCCTTGCTTCTCGTCTGCGCTCAATCGTCCGCCGGTGGGCGACGAAAAAACCAATTCCACACGCCCAGCTGGGAATTTTATAAAAGGGTGTTGCAGGCTGCAACACCCTTTTTATGCGAAGTACGGTAAAAACGCCTTTCCCACAAGCTGACGTGTGCGTTATGGCCGGAATTATGATGCACACGTTTTTTGTCGTTTTGTCCGTACACTCAAATAAAGTAAAATCATTGTTGATTTTTACAGGAAAATCATTTAGAATACGAGCGTTTGATGTTTATTTAGGCGCTAAACAAATTTTGAATAGGAAAATGTTTCTTGTAATTCTGTATATTTTTCAACAAAAAATGTTTTTTTATTATAACTTCGCGCATCTTATCTCAGCATAAAAATGAAATGAGGAGGAATCAGGGTACAGGGCATCATCAAAACCATCGACGACATCGCGTTCCAGACCAACATTCTGGCGCTGAACGCGGCGGTGGAAGCCGCCCGGGCCGGTACGGCGGGCAAAGGCTTTGCTGTTGTGGCCGATGAAGTGCGCAGTCTGGCCGGAAAGTCCGCCGAAGCGTCCCAGTCCACCCAGGAGTTGATCCGGGCATCCATTGAAGCGGTGGAAAAGGGCAATGTATTGGTGGAGGATACTGCAAAGGACATGGAGGAGACGGCGGCCAACGCCAGTCTGGTTATGGAGTCCATTGTGGAGATTGCCCAAGACGCTATCCAGGAGGCGGACGCTGTCAAGAATATTACCAAGGGCTTGGAGCAGATTTCCAGCGTGGTGCAGACCAACGCCGCCACGGCGGAGGAAAGCGCCGCATCCAGCGAGGAACTCTCCGGTCAGGCCAGCATTCTCGAAAGCCTCATGACACAATTCAAGCTGGCCCGGGAGCTGTACGAGCCCAGCCAACCGGCGGTGGCGTCGGAATCTGCGGCTGTGTCGTCCTCCATGTACTACGATAAGTATTGAGAAGTTGATACAACCGGCCGCCGGTACCAATTTCATACGGTGTGCAAAGAAGGCCGCCGTCCGCCACCCGTGTGGGGTGGGGACGGCGGCCTTGCGGCGTTGCCGCGGGAATTGCGCCATCTGCGGATGGCGCTTGGGACGCTTGGGGATTTCGCGCCGTGCGCGGCGCGGGTGTTTCGCCCGCTGCGGCGGGCGGGAGTTTCGCTGGCTGCGGCCAGCGACCAGAGGCGCTGCCTCTGGACTCCGCGATTTTTTGAAAAAAATCGAGTAAAACTTTAAACTTTTTGGCTTGTCTCAACTGAGTTCAGTCATTCCATTATACAGATGGTAATATGCGCCGCCCTGCTCCAACAGCTCGTCATGGTCGCCCCGCTCGATAATCCGGCCATGGTCCAGCACCATGATGGCGTTGGCATTGCGGACCGTACTGAGCCGGTGGGCAATGACAAACACCGTCCGGCCCTCCATCAGCCGGTCCATGCCCTTTTCAATGAGCTGCTCTGTCCGGGTGTCGATATTGGACGTGGCTTCGTCAAGAATCAGCACCGGCGGGTCCGCCACGGCTGCCCGTGCAATGGCCAACAGCTGCCGCTGACCCTGGCTCAGATTGGCCCCGTCGCCGGTGATGACCGTATCATAGCCCTGGGGCAGACGGGTGATAAAGGAATGGGCGTTGGCGATTTTGGCGGCTTCGATGATTTCTTCCTCTGTGGCGTCCAGCTTGCCGAACCGGATATTATCGGCAATGGTACCGGAAAACAGGTGAGTGTCCTGGAGGACGATGCCGAGACTGCGCCGCAGGTCGGCTTTGGCAATGTCCCGCACGTCCAGACCGTCATAGGTGATAACGCCGCCGTTGACATCGTAAAACCGGTTGATAAGGTTGGTGATGGTGGTTTTGCCCGCACCGGTGGAGCCGACAAAGGCGATTTTCTGGCCCGGTTTGGCGTAGAGACTGACGCCTTGGAGAATCAGCCGGTCCGGCGTGTAGCCGAAGTCCACATGGTCAAAACGCACGTCACCCCGCAGGGGGACCAGGGAGCCGTCCGGCTTCTGCCAGGCCCAATGACCCGTCTTTTCCGTACAGGCCGTCAGCCCCTCCGGCGTCTCCCGGACGCGGGTCAGGCGGATTTTGCCCTCGTCCACCTCCGGCCGCTCCTGCAAGACATTAAAAATCCGCTCCGCACCCGCCAGGGCCGACAGCACCATGCCGCTCTGCTGGGTCAGCTGGTTGATGGGCAGCGCCGCCTGCCGGACAAAGACCAGATAGGTAGCCAGACTGCCCACGTCGGTCATGCCCCGCAAGGCCATCAGACCGCCCAGCACCGCCACAATGGCGTAGTTGATATAGGAAATACTGACGACTGCCGGAATCTGTGTGCCCGCAAAACTTTGCGCGCCGGTGCCCGCTTCCCGCAGCGCTTCATTATAGGCGGCAAAGCCTTGCAGGTTGGCTTCCTCGTGGTTGAAAACCTTTACCACCTTCTGACCACTGACCATTTCCTCGATATAGCCGTCCAGACGGCCCAGATGCTCCTGCTGCCGGGCAAAATACCGGCGGCTGCGGCGGCTGGAATAGCGGATATACAGGAACATGGCCCCATAGCTGACGGTGACAATCAGGGACAGCTGCCAGTTGAGGACGTACAGCAGCACCAGCAGACCCACCACCTGGATAAAGGTCTGAATGACCATGGCGAAGCTGTTGTTCAGGGCGTCGGAGACCGTGTCCACATCGTTGGTGAAATAGCTCATGGTGTCGCCGTGGCGGCGGCTGTCGAAGAACGACAGAGGCAGCGTTTGCAGATGGGAGAACAGGTCCCGGCGGATATCATAGAGGATTTTTTGGGCGGCCCGGACCATGGTCTGGGTGTAACCCAGCGCCGCCAGAACGCCGGTGCCATAGATGGCCGCAGCAATGAGGACGCCCCGGATCAGCGCGCCGCCGTCGCCGCCGGCCAGACTGTTGACAATGGGCCGAATCATATAGGTGCCCAGCAGATTGGCCAGGGCGCTGACGGCGGCCAGGACGCCCACAATGACCATAAGGACCGTATGGCGGCCCATGTAGCGGGCCAGGGAACGGACGGTGCGGCCCAGGTTTTCCGGCCGCTTATTGGTGGGTCTGGCCATGGCCGTCGCCTCCTTTCACCTGGGAATGGTAGATCTCCTGGTAGATGGGGTCCGCAGCCAGGAGGGTGTCATGGTTGCCGACGGCGTGAATTTTACCGTCGTCCAGAATCACAATGATGTCGGCATTCTGCACCGACGTGATGCGCTGGGCAATAATGAGCTTTGTTACATCCCGGCGCTGGGCCAGAGCTGTGCGGATTTTGGCCTCAGTAGCCATGTCCACGGCGGAGGTGGAATCGTCAAAAATCAGGATTTTCGGGGATTTCAGCAGCGCCCGGGCGATGCACAGCCGTTGCTTCTGACCGCCGGACACGTTGACGCCGCCCTGGCCCAAATCGCTGTCCAGCCCCTTGGGCATCCGCTGTAGAAATTCGTCGGCACAGGCCGTGCGGCAGGCGTCCCACAATTCCTCGTCGGTGGCGTCGGGATTGCCCCACTGGAGATTTTCCCGGACCGTGCCGGAAAACAGGACGTTTTTCTGCAAGACGATGCCCACGGCCTCTCGCAGAGTGTGGAGGTCGTAGTCCCGCACGTCCCGGCCGCCCACCCGCAGTGCGCCGCCGGTGACGTCGTAGAGCCGGGGAATCAGCTGCACCAGCGTCGTCTTGGCCGCGCCGGTGCCGCCCAGGATGCCCACGGTCTGGCCCGAACGGATGTGGAGGTCCACATGGCTCAGAGCGTCGGTCTTGGCATCGGCGGAGTAGCGGAAGGAGACATCGTCAAAGTCGATGGAGCCGTCCGCCACCTCGGTGATGGCGTTGGCCGGATTGTCGATGACCGGGACCTCGTCCAGCACCTCCAAAATCCGGTGGCAGCTGGCCAGGGAGCGGGTCAGCAGCAAAAAGACGTTGGCAACCAGCATCAGGGAGTTCATCACCTGCATGACGTAGCTGAGAAAGCCCGTCAGCTGGCCCACTTCCAGCTTCCCGTCCAGAATCATGCTGCCGCCGAACCACAGCAGCAGCACCGTGGCGCCGTACATGGTCATCTGAAAGGCCGGCGTGCTGAGAACGGCGGTTTTGAAGGTGTAGCGGCTGGCGTCCATGAGGCCGCCGTTGACGGTCTCAAAGCGCTCGGCGGCGTAGTCCTCCCGGACAAAGGCCTTGACGGCCCGCATGGCTGTCAAATGCTCCTGGACCACGTTGTTCATCCGGTCCACGGCCTTTTGCAGCACCCGGTAGGAGGGGGCCACCTTCCGAACGATGGCCCAGAGAATGACGGCCAAAACCGGCACGCACAGGAAGAAGATCACCGCCAGGGGCGGGCTCATATAAAAGGACAATCCCAGGCCCATCAGCAGCATAACGGGGCTGCGGAACACGGCGCGAAAGCCCGTATTGAAGGCGTTTTGCAGCACCGTCACGTCAGTGGTCATGCGGGTGACGAGAGAGGATGTCTCAAAGTGGTCCAGATTGGAAAAGGCCAGCTTTTGGACCGCCTCATACTGGGCCCGGCGCAGGTCTGCGCCGAAGCCGTAGGAGGCACGGGCCGCATACCGGGCCTGCAAAAAGCCGGTAATCAGGGAAATCAGGGCGAACAGGCCCATGAGAATGCCCTGGTGCAGCATCAGGGGAATGTCCCCATTGGCAACGCCCTCGTCGATGAGGGTCGCCATCAGTACGGGTATGAACAGCTCAAAGGCCGTCTCCACCAGCACCAGCAGGGCGGCCAGAATCAGATACCGCCGATGGGGACGGAAGTAGTGTGCCAGGCGGCGCAGGTCCTTCAAGGCGTCTCCTCCTCTCCCTCAGTGCCCCGGAGATTCCGGTAGGCGCGGCTCAGAAATTGGCTGAACTGGGCCCGTTCCTCGTCGGTAAAGCCCCGCAGCATTTGCGCTTCCAGCTCCTTGCAGCGGACCTCCCAGGCGCTCTGGGCCGCCCGTCCGGCGTCGGTCAGCTCAATCAGCCCCGAACGGCGGTCGCGTTTGGCGGCGCTGCGGACAATCAGCCCGTTTCGCTCCAAAGCGTCCAGCATCCGGCACACCGCCGCCGGGTCGATTTCAAAATAATCGGCCAGGGTTTTCTGGGTACAGGGGCCGTGATGGACCAGATAGGTCAGCAGCTTGGGCTGCCCGGCCCCCAGGCCGATTTCGGCCAGGTGATGCCCCAGATAGCTGCGCTGGGCGTGAAAGGCCCGGTACAGCAGCATGTGAAAGGACCGTTCCATGGTATCCTCCTCCGTTGATACGTCAATAATTGATATGTCAATTAGATTATATGGAAGGAACAAAAAAAGTCAAGGGGGTTGCAATTTATTGTATAATTGGATATGCTGTTGGGAGAAACCCAAGGGAAAGGAACGACCAATGCGAAAGATTTTAACAGCCATGTCCGGCGGCGTGGACAGCGCCGTGACGGCGGGCCTGCTCCGGCAGATGGGATACGAGCCCGGCGGGGCCACCATGCTTCTGCGCCCCGGCGGCGAACAGGAGGCCGCCGATGCCGCCGCCGCCGCCCGGCGGCTGAACCTGGAATTCCACTGCTTTCAGTGGCAGCCAGAGTTTGAACGGATGGTCATTGCGCCCTTTGCGCAGGTTTATCAGCAGGGCGGGACGCCCAATCCCTGCATCTTCTGCAACAAGGCGCTGAAATTCGGAAAATTCCTCGAAGCCGCCCTGGAGCTGGGCTATGACGGCATGGCCACCGGCCATTATGCCCGCATTGAGCAGGACCCGGAGACGGGCCGCTATCTGCTGAAAACGGCCAAGGATGCCGCCAAGGACCAGACGTATATGCTGGCGGGATTGAGCCAGCACCAGTTGGGCCATACGGTGCTGCCCCTGGGCGATTACACCAAGGCGGAGGTCCGGCAGCAGGCGGAAGCCATGGGGCTGCTGGAACAGCAGGTGAAAAAGGATTCCCAGGATATCTGTTTTGTCCCCGACGGGGATTATATGGGCTTTCTGTGCCAATGGGGCCTGGAGCCTCAGCCGGGCAATTTCATCGCCCCCGACGGCACGGTGCTGGGTCCCCACCGGGGGTATGAGGGCTATACCATCGGCCAGCGGCGGGGACTGGAGATTGCCGCCGGGCGGCGGGTCTACGTCCTGTCCAAGCCCCGGCCCGATGTGGTCATTGGAGACGGCGACGCCCTGTTTACCACCGATGTAACGGTGACGGGAACCAACTGGATTCCCTGGGAGCAGCCGCCGGAGCGGTTCCGGGCGTCGGTGAAGCTGCGCTATACGGCCAAACCGGCATCCTGTACCGTCACTGTGACGGACAGCGGTGCGCAGCTGGTGTTCGACGAGCCCCAGCGGGCCGTGACGCCGGGCCAGGCGGCGGTGTTTTACGAGGAAGACCTGGTACTGGGAAGCGGTACCATTGTATGAGAAAGGAAGAATGAACCATGTCTGAAATCAAAGCGGTGGTATTGGCCGCCGGTAAGGGTACCCGGATGCAGTCCGAGTCGAATCCTATGCCCAAGGTTCTGCGGGAGGCCTGCGGCAAACCCCTGCTGTACCATGTGCTGACCCAGCTGGACTTTATCGACCAGAAAAACACGGTGCTGGTGGTGGGATATCTCCATGAGCTGGTGGAGCAGGCGTTCCCCGGCTATCCCACGGCCTTGCAGGAGCCCCAGATGGGCACGGGCCATGCGGTCCAGTGTGCCAAAGAGCATCTGAAGGACTTCGACGGCACGGTGCTGGTGTGCTACGGCGATATGCCCTTGGTACGGAAAGAGGTCTATGAATCCCTGCTGCGGGAGCATGCCGCTTCCGGGGCCCAGTGTACCCTGCTGTCGGGCACCTGTGAGGAATATCTGCCCTATGGCCGCGTGCTCATGGATGCGGACAACAATTTCATCGGCGTGGTGGAGGACCGGGACTGCACCGAGGAGCAGAAGAAAATCCGCGATCTGAACGTGGGCATCTACGCCTTTGACTGCAAGGCGCTGCTGGAGGCGTTGGACAAGCTCCAGAACAACAACGCCCAGAACGAGTATTATCTCACCGACGCACCGGCGCTGATTCAGGCCGCCGGCGGCAAGGTCAAGGTCTACAAGGCCGTGCTCAATGAGCAGATTATTGGCGTCAACACCCCGGAGCAGCTGGCCCAGACGGAGCAGTTCCTCCGGCAGCAGGGCAGAGCGTAACAACAGGCCGGGAGAGAGCACCAAAGGCAATCCAACAGTGCGCCCGATACCAAAAAAAGTTCCTGCTTGCGGTAGCGATGCCATGCAAAATTTGCTCAAAAAGCAGAAGTATTTGCATTTTTCCTGGGGAACCCTTAAAATTCCATAAAATTTGCCGATATCTATAATATCGTGCAGCCGCATACAGGAAAAGGGAGTGTTGTCTATGTACAATTATCGTCGGAATTTGATGATCTTTAGTGTGATCCTGCTGCTGCTGGGCTTACTCCGGTCTATTTTCTTCATCCAAGGTCTCAGCGTATGGCCGCTGGCCTTTCAAAGCGGTGTAATATCCACCGGAACGGTGGCGACGCTGCTGGTGTGCGATTTTCTGACCAGCATCGGCTCAGTCCTTTCCGGCGTTATGGGAATTGTTCTGAGAAAGAAAGAGAAAGGACTCATTCCCTGGAGCATCCTGTCTTTTGTGTTGTGTATCGCATTTTTTGTATGTGCAATGCTGCTGATCTTTAACGGTAACGGAGAACCCAGCGATTACAGCAGCCGCAGAGGAATGGCATATCTGGCGGCGATTCCCGCATTGCAGGGACTTTGCTACATCGGTGTTGAGAAAAACTGGGCTGCAAGGTTCCAGAGAAACTAACGGAAGCAATATGCGGTACCGGCCCGAAATAATCCATTCAGTCTCGTTCTGAAACAGGCCCCTCGGGGCCTGTTTTTTTGCTATGCCCCCCAAAAAACAGGAATACCCCCTTTTCCCGCCCCTGGGGGCAGGTGAAAAGGGGGTACAAAACCGTCCTGCACGTTCCATGTTTGCCTGTTTCGCGCAGAAAGGCTTATGCGGTTTCCCGGCGGGAAACGCGGAAGTTCTGGATTTTGTCAATCAAAAACGAGGACAGGGTCACGGTGACGAGGGAATAGGCGATTCGCTGCCAGGGGATATAGCTGAGGGACAGCAGCAGCACCGTCAGATCGGTGATCAGATAGGCCTTGGCAATGCGGCAGCCGCTGACCTTGGAAATAATCAGGGCCAAGGCGTCATCGCCGCCGGAGGCGCCGCCCTCCCGGACCACCAGTCCCACGCCCACGCCCACAAAGAGACCGCCCAGGATGCAGGCCGCCAGGGGATAGGGGGACAGGTCCGGCAGCACATAGCCGAACAGCTCGTAGGTGTTGTAAAAGGCCGAAAATCCCACACTGGCCACCAGCGCGTTTTTCAGAAAGTCCTTGCCCAGGAGCCGGAAGCCGAAAAAGTAACAGGTGATATCCAGAATCAGGCCGGAAATGCCCGGCGTGATATGGAACCAATGCTGAATCAGCAGCGTCATACCCAGGACGCCGCCCTCGGTGATGGCGGTCCGGCTGTGGATGTTGTACAGGCCAAAGGCCAGAATGGCCACGCCCAGCAGCAGCAGCCCGTAGTGGCGCAATGCGTTGCGGCGTGCGTTCGTCGTCATGATAAAACCTCCTTGTATCCGACGGCTACAGTATAAACCATACAGTAACTGTACAGTCAAGGGGGCAGCATAAAAAAGGGACACCGTGCCATACGGTGTCCCTTTGGCGTGTTTGGCGGGGCGGTTATGCGACTTCGTAACCGGCTTCGGTGATGGCGGCGCGGATGGCGCCCTCCAGGGCGGCGTCGGAGACGGTGCAGGTGACGGTTTTGGCGTCCAGATCCACCTTGGCGGCGGAAGCACCGGCGTCGGTGGCGGCCTTTTCCACCCGGGCGGCACAGTGGCCGCACATCATACCGTTGACAGTGATGGTCAGTTCTTGCATGGTTTCGTTCCTCCTGACAGATGCTTGTGGGATGGGTTGTGGAATGGTCCGCAGGCTGGGCCGGAAGGACCGCAGCCGCAGGGCATTGGTGACGACGCAGACCGAGCTGAGGCTCATGGCCGCGGCGGCAAACATGGGGGACAGCTGCAAGTGGAACAGCGGATACAACACGCCCGCCGCCACCGGAATACAGATCACATTATAAAAGAACGCCCAGAACAGATTTTCCTTGATGTTGCGGATGGTGACACGGGACAATTCTACGGCCGTCACCGCGTCGGTGAGGTTGCTCTTCATCAAGACGATGTCGGCGGATTCCATGGCGATGTCCGCGCCCGCGCCGATGGCTAACCCCACGTCGGCACGGGCCAGGGCCGGGGCGTCATTGATGCCGTCGCCCACCATGGCTACTTTATGGCCTTCCTGCTGGAGCCGGGCCACATGGCGCTCCTTGTCCGTGGGCAGGACCTCGGCAATCACATTGTCGAGACCCAACTGACGGCCGATGGCCTTGGCTGTCCGCTCGTTGTCGCCGGTCAGCAGCACCACCGAAAGGCCCAGCTTGGAGAATCCTTCCATGGCGGCGGCGCTGGTGTCCTTCACCGTGTCGGCCACGGCGATGATGCCCACCAGCTGGCCGTCCCGGACGAAGTAGAGAGGCGTCTTGCCCGCTTCAGCCAGGGCGTCCGATTGAGCGGCCACGGCGGAATCATCCAGGGACAGCTCTTTGAGAAACGCCCGGTTGCCGGCGGCCCAGGGGGTACCGTCCAGGGTGGCCCGGACGCCTTTTCCATGGACGGCGGCAAAGTCCGTGACGGGGGAGCGGGACAGGCCCCGGCGTTCGGCTTCGGCCACAATGGCCGCGCCCAGGGGGTGCTCCGACGGATATTCCACGCTGGCGGCGGCTTGCAGCAGAGCCGTTTCATTGAGATTGGACAGGGGGAGCACGTCGGTGACCTTGGGTTTGCCCTCGGTGACGGTGCCGGTCTTGTCGAGAACGATGGTATCTACGTCCCGCAGGGTTTCCAGCGCTTCGGCGGATTTAATCAGGATGCCGTGTTCCGCGCCCTTGCCGGTTCCTACCATAATGGCTACAGGGGTGGCAAGGCCCAAGGCGCAGGGGCAGGAGATGACCAGCACCGCCACGGCGGAGGTCAACGCCTGACCGATGCTGTGGCCGGTGACCAGCCAGACAATGGCTGTAATGAGGGAGATACCCATAACCACCGGCACAAAGACACCGGCGACTTTGTCGGCCAATCGGGCAATGGGGGCCTTGGACCCGGCGGCATCCTCCACCAGCCGGACCATCTGGGCCAGCGTCGTGTCCTGGCCCACACGGGTGGCCCGGACCGTCAGAACGCCGGAACCGTTGACCGACGCGGAGATCACCGTATCGCTGGGGCCTTTGTCCACGGGGATGGATTCCCCGGTGAGGGCCGACTGATCGACCGCCGATTGGCCCTCCACCACCACGCCGTCCACGGGCATGGCTTTGCCGGGCCGCACCAACAGCAAATCCCCCAGCTGTACCTGCTCCACGGGAATTTCCACTTCGCCGCCGTCCCGCAGAACCGTGGCCGTTTTGGGGGACAAATCGAGCAGCCGGGCAATGGCCTGACCGGTGCGGCCCTTGGAGCGGGTCTCCAGGAATTTGCCCACGGTGATAAGAGTAACAATCATGGCCGCTGATTCAAAATACAGCTCCATGGTGTACTTCTCGACCAAATCCATGCGGCCATGGCCCAACCCGTAGCCGATGGCGTACAGGGCGGCGATGCCGTAGACCACTGCCGCCGACGCGCCGACAGCAATCAGAGAATCCATGTTGGGCGAGCGGTTCCACAATGCTTTAAAGCCCACCCGGAAGTATTTCTGATTGATAATCAAAGGCGGCAGCGTCAGCAAAAAGGCCGTCAGGGAAAAAATTAAGGCGTTTTCCGTCCCGTGGAAGATGTGGGGCAGGGGCCAGCCCATCATGTGGCCCATGGACAGATAGAACAGCGGCACCATAAAGACCACGGACCAGACCAAGCGCTGTTTCATGGATTTTAATTCCGCTTCGTTGTTGGGACGGGCCGGGGCCGTGGGGGCGGCGGCGTTGGTCTGGGGCAGGGAAGCGCCGTACCCGGCCTTTACCACCGCGTCAATGATGGGCTGGCTGTCGCCGTCGTGCTCCACCACCATGGAGCCGCCCAGAAGGTTGACGTTGACCGAGCAGACGCCGGGCACCTGCTTGACGGCCTTTTCCACATGGGCCGAACAGGCGGCACAGGTCATGCCGGTGACAGTAAATTTTTCTTTCTGCATGGTCTCACCTCACTTGAGGATTTTCTGGAGCATGGCCACCAGCTCGTCGATTTTCTCGTCCCGCTGCTCCTGGGTTTCGGCGGCGCTGACACAGTGTTTCAAATGGGCCGTCAACACCTGCCGGTTGACGGTGGTCAAAAGGGCCGTGGTAGCCATAAGCTGCTGGGAAATGTCCATACAGTACCGGTTCTCTTCCACCATTTTGATGATGCCGTCAATCTGGCCCCGGGCCGTCTTTAAGAGCCGCAGGACTTGTTTGGGGTCTGCCATCATGGGAATTACCTCCTGGGATAACACCCCCCTGGGGTGTAGTGTTCATGGCCGCATTATACAACGACCGGGGCCGGTTGTCAAGGGGTATGACCTACAAAAGCAGTAGGAAAATAATACAGGGGAGCGTGTAAAGACATTAACGCCAAAAAGACCGGGCGGGAAACAGAGGTTTTTGTGCAATTCTCAATGGCTTATAGAAAACTCCTTGACATTGCAAAAATAGGGGGTTATTCTTAGTTTGTACTGCCTTTTCGCAGTTTTATGAGGTGATTTACATTGAATAAAGAAATTCGCGTCGGTCTGGATATCGGCTCCACCACCCTCAAGGCCGTGGCCCTGGATGACACCGGCGCGCTCCTGTATGAAAAGTACGAACGACACTATTCCATGATTACGGAAAAGGCCGCCGCCATGCTCCGGGACATCGCTGCCACCATTGGCACCGGCGACGTGCGCTTTGCCATTTCCGGCTCCGCCGGTATGGGTCTGGCCGAGCGGCTGGGCCTGGCCTTCCAGCAGGAGGTCTACGCCACCCGTCAGGCCGTGGAAAGCGTCCTGGGCGACGTGGACACGGTCATTGAGCTGGGCGGCGAGGACGCCAAAATCCTGTTCCTCACCAACAACGGCCGCAAGGATTTGGAAGTCCGCATGAACGGCAGCTGCGCCGGCGGCACCGGCGCGTTCATCGACCAGATGGCTACGCTGCTGAACGTGACCCCCGATGAACTGAACGATCTGGCTGCCCACTATGAAAAACTCTATTCCGTGGCGTCCCGCTGCGGCGTCTTCGCCAAGTCCGACATTCAACCCCTGCTGAACCAGGGCGCGAAAAAAGAGGACGTGGCCGCCAGCATTCTGGCCGCCGTGGTCAATCAGACCATTGCCGGTCTGGCTCAGGGCCGTCAGATTGCCGGGCGGGTGGTCTACCTGGGCGGCCCCCTGACGTTCCTGCCGGAGCTGCGCAACAGCTTTGACCGGATTCTGGGCCTGGAGGGCATCTGTCCTGACCACTCCCTGTACTTTGTGGCCCGTGGTGCGGCGGAGCTGGCCGATTCCCGTGTGAATCTGGAGGAGCTGGCCGCTACGTTGGACGCGGCGGTGGCCGGCAACGATTACAAGTCCTGCAAGCCCCTCTTTGCCAATGAGGAGGAGTACCAGGAATTCAAAACCCGCCACGACGCCGACCGGGTGGAAACCGTCGAGGACCCCGGCTACAGCGGCAAGACTTATCTGGGCGTGGACGCCGGCTCCACCACCGTCAAGGCCGTGCTGATGCGGGAGGACGAGCAGATTCTTTATACCTCCTATCTCCCCAATGGTGGCAACCCGGTGCCCCTGGTCAAGGACTTTCTGGAGACCGTCTACCGGAAATTCCCCAATATGACCATTGCCGGGGCCGCTTCCACCGGCTACGGTGAGGATATGGTCCGCAGCGCCTTCTGCTTCGACACCTCGTTGGTGGAGACCATGGCCCACTTTGCCGCCGCCAAGAAGTTCCAGCCCGAGGTGGACTTTATCATCGACATCGGCGGCCAGGATATCAAGTGCTTCCAAATCCGTAACGGCGTCATTGACAATATTTTCTTAAATGAAGCCTGTTCCTCCGGCTGCGGCTCCTTTTTGCAGACCTTTGCCGGGGCGCTGGGCTATTCCATTGCCGACTTTGCCCAGCGGGGCATCTACGCCGATAACCCCGTGGACCTGGGTTCCCGCTGCACGGTCTTTATGAATTCCTCCGTCAAGCAGGCCCAGAAAGACGGCGCTTCCATTGAAAATATCTCGGCGGGCCTGTCGGTCAGCGTCGTAAAAAACGCCATCTATAAGGTTATCCGGGCCGCCAATGGCGACGCGCTGGGTAAACATATCGTGGTCCAGGGCGGTACGTTCCTCAATGACGCGGTGCTGCGGGCCTTTGAACAGGAAATCGGCCGCAACGTCACCCGGCCCAATATCGCCGGACTCATGGGCGCTTACGGTGCGGCACTCTACGCCAAGCGCAAGGCCACCGGCGGCAAGAGCACCGTTCTCAATGTGGAGGGGCTGGCAAAGTTCACCCATCAGGTGCGGAATATCACCTGCAACGGCTGCGAAAACCACTGTTCTCTGACCATCAATACCTTTGACGGCGGCCGCCGGTTCATCGGCGGTAACCGCTGTGAAAAGCCCACGGCCAAGAAGGGCAACGCCGTTCAGATGAGCCTGTACGACTACAAGCGGCAGCTGTTGGCCAGTTATACGGCCCAGCCCGGCAGACGGGGCAAACTGGGCATTCCCATGGGCCTCAATTTCTTTGAATTGCTGCCGTTCTTCCATACCTTCTTCACCAAACTGGGCTTTGAAGTCATCCAGTCGCCGGTGTCCAGCCGCAGCCTGTACCAGCTGGGCCAGAACACCATTTCCAGCGATACGGCCTGTTATCCGGCCAAGCTGATGCATGGACATATCCAATCCCTCATCGACAGCGGCGTGGAGACCATCTTTTATCCCTGTCTCACCTACAATATGGACGAGGGCAAGGGTACCAACCACTATAACTGCCCCGTGGTGGCCTACTATCCCGAGGTCATCCGGGTCAATATGCCCGATGTGCGGAAGATTCGCTTCCTCAGCGATTACTTGTGCATCCACGATAAAAAGCAGTTCCTCAAACGGATTACCGCCTGTCTGCACCCCCACTGGCCCGATATTACCAAGCGGGAATTGCAGCAGGCAGCGGAGGCGGCCTACCAGGAATACAGCGCCTATCTGGACAAGGTTCACCGCAAGGGCGAGGAATATCTCCGTCTTGCCAAGGAAAAGGGGCTGCCGGTCATCATTCTGGCGGGCCGCCCCTACCACCTGGACCCGGAGGTGAACCACGGCATTGACCAGCTGATTGGGGAGCTGGGGGCCGTCGTCATCTCCGAGGATGCCATTGCGTGGAAAGAGGAAAAATTCCCCGTCAACGTCCTGAACCAGTGGACCTACCATACCCGGCTCTATGCCGCGGCCAAGTTTGTGGCTGAGAGCCATGATCCCAAGCTGAATCTGGTGCAGATGGTCTCCTTCGGCTGCGGCCTGGACGCCATCACCACCGACGAGGTGCGCTCCATTCTGGAGCAGGGCGGCAAAATCTACACCCAGATCAAGATTGACGAAATCACCAACCTGGGCGCCGTCCGCATCCGGCTGCGCAGCCTCTTCTCCGCACTCAATGACCAAGGAGGTGCCCAATGAGCGGCCCCAAGTTTACGGAGGTCATGAAAAAGGACTATACCATTCTGATTCCCGACATGACCACCATCCACTTTAAATTTCTCGCCCATATCTTCCGGTCCTACGGTTACAACGTGGAAATCCTCTACAACCAGGGCCAGGAAGTGGTGGACGAGGGCCTGAAATACGTCCACAACGACACCTGTTACCCGGCGCTGCTCTGCATCGGCCAGATGATGGACGCCCTCCACTCGGGTAAGTACGATGTTCACAAGACGGCGCTGCTGCTGAGCCAGACCGGCGGCGGCTGCCGGGCGTCCAACTACGTCTGTCTCCTCCGCAAAGCCTTGGACAAGGCGGGCTTTGACTTTGTGCCGGTGCTGTCGCTGAACTTCGCCGGTCTCGACGAAAACGCTGTACCTTTTACGATTCCCATGGTCATCAAGGCCATGATGGCTGTCATCTACGGCGATACGCTGATGCTGCTGCGGAACCAGGTGATTCCCTATGAGATTGAGAAGGGCGACGCCGACCGGCTTACCGAGGAGTGGACGGCCCGGCTGCTGTCCAATTTCCGGTCCACACAGCTGTTGTCCCGGCGGACCCTGCGGAAAAACCTCAACGCCATCGCCGCCGATTTCGCAAAAATCCCCGTCCGTGACGAACAGCGGGTCAAGGTGGGCGTGGTCGGTGAGATTTACGTAAAATACGCGGCCCTGGGCAATAATAATTTGGAGCAGTTCCTCTATGAGCAGGGCTGTGAAACCATGGTGCCGGGCCTGTATGACTTTATCATGTACACCATGCAGAACTCCCTGGAGGACGACGCCCTCTACGGCAGCAGCAAATGGAAACAGTTCCTCCATGTGCAGATCGTCAAGTTCCTCAACGGTATCCGCAACGAAATGCGCAAGGCCGCCATGGATCACGGCTTTACGGCCCCCTCCGAATTTTCCCACCTGCTGGACCTGGCCGCCAGCGTCATCGGCCGGGGCTGCAAGATGGGCGAGGGCTGGCTGCTGTCCGGCGAGATGATGGAGCTGGCCGAGCTGGGCTACGCCAATATTATCACCGTCCAGCCTTTCGGCTGTCTGCCCAACCATATCGTGGCCAAGGGCATGGCCCGGACGGTCAAAGAAAAGTGTCCCCAGGCCAACATTGTGGCCATCGACTACGACCCCGGCGCGACGCGGGTCAATCAGGAAAACCGCATCAAACTGATGCTGTCCATTGCACGAGAGAACCTCAAGCAGCAGGAGCAGGAACCGGCCCTGGTATAAGGGGCCACAGGGAAAGGAGCACCCATGACGAAAGAACAACTGACCGAGCGGTTGCAGCAGGGACCGCTGATTCTCGACGGCGCCACCGGCTCCAATCTGATGCTGGCCGGTATGCCCAGGGGCGTGTCCACGGAATTGTGGGTGCTGGAGCACCGGCAGGCCCTCATTGACTTGCAGCGGGCCTATGTGGCTGCCGGGTCCCAGGTGGTCTACGCTCCCACGTTCCAGGCCAACCGGGTCAGTATGCCCGACGCCGATATTCCGTCTCTGATTCCCTCCCTGGTGGCTGTGAGCCGGGAGGCCGTGGGCGGTCAGGTGTTGGTGGCCGGCGACGTGAGCACCACGGGCCGCATGGCCCCGCTGGGTCCTGTCACCTATGACGAATTGGTGGAGTGCTATATGGAGGCCATCACGGCCCTCAAGCGGGCCGGGGTGGACTATATCGCCGCGGAAACCCTGATGACCGTGGAGGAGGCCACGGCCATTCTGGACGCCGCCAACGCCGTAACGGACCTGCCGGTGGTGATGTCCATGACCATCGAAGCCGACGGCGGATTGCTGTTCGGCGGCAATATCTTTGACGCCTGTGAGCAGCTGGAAGCCATGGGTGCGGCAGCGGTGGGTATCAACTGCGCCGTCGGCCCCGACCAGTTGACCAGTATCATCCGAACGCTGCGGGAGCGGGTCACGGTGCCCATTATCGCCAAGCCCAACGCGGGAATGCCGGAGATCAATGACCAGGGCGTGGCCGTTTATTCCATGGGGCCGGAGGTGTTTGGACAGCATATGGTGGCCCTGCGGGACGCGGGCGCGTCGCTGTTGGGCGGCTGCTGCGGGACCAGCCCGGATTATATCCGCGCTATGTGCCAAAGTTTGTAACCAGAGTAAAAAAGTTAAAAGTTTTACTCGATTTTTTTCAAAAAATCGCAGGGGTCCAGGGGGCAGCGCCCCCGGTGGCCCGCCGCAGCGGGCGAAATTCCCGCTGGCCGCAACCAGCGAAACACCCGCGCCGCGCACGGCGCGAAATCCCATAGCGTTCCAAAGCGCCATCCGCAGATGGCGCAATCCCCGGCCAACGGCCATGGACCCCGTCGCCGCCCCCCTGCGGGGGTGGACGACGGGGTCCATATGCTGACCCACGAATACCAATGTACCATCAGCAAAAGACGCAGGGCATCGTTCCTCCACTGGTAGGGGATTCCGATTGCGCCCCAATGCGGAGAACAGCGGCACCCGGTACCGCGCAAGAAGGCCGCCGTCCACCACCCCGTGATGGGGTGGGGACGGCGGCCTTACGGCTTTGCCGTGGGGGTTGCGCCATCTGCGGAT
>ERZ1643251.237-NODE-237-length-93562-cov-12.346188_pt1 | contig 93562 bp, 98 predicted proteins | sample MGYA00579261_ERZ1643251 | MGnify/ENA primary metagenome ERZ1643251 (study PRJEB29033, sample SAMEA4952267) | chicken gut metagenome | biome: Broiler Chicken; feature: Gastrointestinal Tract; material: Caecum | place: Ireland | collected 2018 | study: Broiler... | reverse complement strand
ATATAGTACATATTCAGCCGTTTGGAATTTTCTCCAAGCGGCTTTTTTCATGCCCTTACATAGCTGTTCATCATTCGATGGGCAGCTAATTTTTGCGAAAGGAGGATTCCATTTGAAAACGGAAATCATCGCCATCGCCAACCAGAAAGGCGGCGTTGGCAAGACAACGACCTGTGCGAATCTGGGAATTGGTTTGGCGCAGGCCGGGAAGAAAGTTCTCCTGATCGACGGGGACCCGCAAGGGAGCCTGACCATCAGCCTGGGCAATCCTCAGCCGGATAAGCTGCCCTTTACCCTATCTGACGCAATGAGCCGTATCCTGACGGATGAACCGATCAAACCCGGCGAAGGCATCCTGCACCACCCGGAAGGCGTGGACCTGATGCCTGCTGACATCCAGCTGTCCGGCATGGAGGTGTCGCTGGTAAACGCTATGAGCCGTGAAACCATCCTGCGGCAGTATCTGGACACGGTAAAGGGACAGTATTCCCATATCCTCATCTGGATGCTGGGCAAGGTGCAGGACTTGAAATATGCCATTCAGGAAAAAGTGTATGGGTAAAATATGGGGCGCATATTGAGGATAAAGATTTGGGGGTTTATATGGAATTGGTTCTTTTCCTTTCGTGCTACATTTATGCGTGAGCGTAGCACGAAAGGAAGTGGAAATTGTGACAAATGCAAGATGGCTTGAGAAATGAGTTCCCTTATGGTAAATGCCAGACAGTGTCTGCTAAATTGAGAATTATGAACCTGAAAAAGGTACTGGACAAAATGCCCCAGTACCTTTTTCTGTTAAAATTAGCTTTCAGTTGTCAGATTTGTGCTTTACACCTTATTCTCGTTTTATTACAAGCTAAAACGAAGTTCATTTTGGTGCTTGAATTAGAACAATGTTGTTGTCCCAAGCAAAAAATCAATCAGGTTGCAATGATAAAATCCGTTGTTATCGTAGAAGTTATGGGGAATATCCATACGGATTACAATTTTCTTAAAGAAATCTCCTGTGAGTTTTAAGGATTGTAACTCAGTTTCTGCTTTCTGTTCCGTATCCATCTGATAAGCAGACTGAATATAGATGCGGCGATCTCCATCGTTCACAACAAAGTCAATTTCACGCTGGATTCGCTCGTCATTTTTTCGTTCCGTGACCACACCGACATCTACGGAATAACCGCGCTTCACCAACTCATTGTAGATGATATTCTCCATGATATGACCTGGATCATACTGTCTATAATTCAAACGGGCATTGCGAAGCCCCAGATCAGTATAGTAATACTTATTTGGATAGTTAAAATAAGTCTTTCCTTTCACATCATATCTTCTGGCCCTTTCTATTAAGAAGGCATCCATAGTGTGAGTGAGATAAGAGGAAACCAAATTATTGTTGACGGGTTCGTGCCGCATAGAAGTCAAAGCATTTGCAATGTTAGTCGGGTTTGTGAGAGAACCAATTTGTGATGCAATGAAATCCAGAATGGCGTTCAAAATATCTTCCCGTTCCAATTTGTTGCGCTCTACAATATCTTTCACATAGAGTTCTTCATATAGATTGGAGAGGTAGGCTTTTTTATCTTTTTCATCCTCCAAAGCAACAATACGAGGCATTCCGCCGTAAAGCATATATTGATCCAACGCAGTTTTCTTTTCGCCGCCAACGTAGGCATAGAACTCGTCAAATGACAGCGGATACACATGGATTTGTGTAGCTCTGCCACGGAACTCTGTGGCAATATCTTTGGAAAGCATTTTAGAGTTGCTTCCTGTCACATAGACATCCAGGTTTTTATATGCCTTCAATTCGTTGAGCATATCGTAGATGGTAACTTCAATTCCGGCGTTTTCTTCATCCTTTACTTTAATCGTGAACTGAACCTCATCTATAAATAAGTAGAACTTCTCGTCTTTCCTGGTGCTTACGATAGAATCCACATAGTCACAGAGGGTAATGGGATTGCGGTATTTATAGTTTCTTCGTTGGTCAAGTTCCAGACGGATAATTTGTTCTTCTTTTACCCCCTGAGAAAGAAGATACTCATAAAATAGGTCAAAGAGAAGCACTGATTTTCCGCAGCGACGGATTCCAGTGATAACCTTAATTTCACCATTCCACATATTGTGAATCAGGCGGTTCAAATAATAATCTCGCTTAATCATAATATCACCTCTAACTTTTGCCGTATCTGGCACAAGATATAGATAATTATAGCATCTTTGTTTATCAAGTTCAACAGGACATCTCTAACTTTTGCCGGATATGGCATAAGTTTATTATACGCAAACTCGGAGAGAATATACATAGAAGATTGCACTATCGGCTTTTGATGCGGATTTCCGATGAAAAAGCGCGGAATTTTACATCCAGAATGCGTAAAATCTGCTTGGAGTGTCCAGCAGCTGGAACGGCAAATCAACACAATGTACGATCAACGGCTGTTGGGCCAGTTAGGATAAATCCTTTGCGGTACAGGAAATCCAAACAACGGAGCCAAAGCCGAAGTATGAAAGGAGGACTTATCATGGCAACCACTCGTATCATGCCGCTGCATATCGGCAATACTGTGCCAAGCATAAAATGTAAAAAACACACCGGTGGATCCCAAAAGCGTATTGCTGGGTCTGAGAGAAAAATCAGTGGGTCTGAGCAAAGCTCAGACCCGGATCCCTTGACGCGAAATAATCACACAGAAAAAGATGAGACGGTTCCGCAAGGAATTCGGGCTGAAAAAAGCCCGAATTCTGCGGGAACGTCTCATCCCTGTTTCTCAGGGGTTAAAAATCGGTATTAACCGACAGCCCCTTCCAAACTTATTCTATTTCTTCTTCTGTCTCTGCCTCTATTTCTTCTGGTTTCTCCATCTCCAGCCAATCCTCAAAGAACTGTCTGGAAATACGAATCATGTTTCCAATGCGGATGATTTTGAACGGCAGAGTTTATGAAAATATGGTCTGCATTGAGCTTCTGCGCCGTGGTTACGATGTTTATGTTGGAAAGCTGTATCCGAAAATGATTATCGCACGAACCAGACATCCAAAGTACAGTTACGAAGGTATTGAAATTCACGATATCGCAGAGTGGCTGTTACAGGAATAATAATACAGCTATCTCCGTCATTCGAAGCGAAAATGATGGAGATGGCTTATCAATGAGGCAGATACCTCTGTTACATAGCAGTCGTACATTTTGATGTATGGCTGCTTTTATTTTTCCAGGAAAGGAGCAGATGCAAATGAAATTACTGCCAGCATTTTCCGTCCGTTTTTCTGCTGAGCCGCCATCTCCCTTTTTGAAATTCAGGGCTATATACCCCACTTGAAAGCGCGATTTTTCACGCGATACCACGCGCCCGATACACATTGTTCGATTTTTAAAAACTTAATATCCATACCAATACCGAACGTTTTATATCGTACGATTTTACATTGATATTTTCGACTGATTTGTGTATAATAACAATATACAAAGCATACCCCGAACAAGGAGGGATTCGTATGATCGTTACCGCAACGGAATTTAAAACCAATCTCGGAAAATATCTGGAAATGGCAACGTCCCAGGATATTTTCATTACCAAGAATGGTAAAAGCATTGCCCGTCTCACAAGCCCCGCTGTCAATAAGTTGGCGCTTTTGGACGACCTCGTAGGAATCGTCCCGCAGGAGACGGCAATGGATGAAAATACCATACGAGAGGAGCGGCTGTCCAGACAATGAGAATACTGATTGATACCAATGTCATTCTGGATATTGTCCAGAAACGGGAACCATTCTTCGCTGATTCCTACCAGGCGCTCCGCAAGGCCATTGAAGCCGATGCGGAATGTCTGATCTCTGCATCCGCTGCCACGGATATTTTCTATATGCTCTGCAAGGCGTTCCAGTCCGCGCAAAAAGCAAAAGAGCGGATCGAACAGCTTTCCCAGATCGTCACCTTTGCGGACGTACAGGGCGTAGGTATTCATACCGCACTCATGTGCTCCATGCCGGACTTTGAAGACGCGGTTGTTGATGCCGTAGCGGAACGAAACGGTGCAAGCTATATCCTCACAAGGAATATCAAGGACTTTGCCGGTTCCTCCGTTCCGGCGATCACGCCGACTGAATTTTTGAAAAAGTAATAGATACTGCCGCTCTTACCGGGTGGCAGTATTTTTATCCCCACCGTCCGCCTTCACGGAATTTCTCGCATAATGGATGCTCTGCTAGATACCGGTCGCGGATCTTCTGATGTTCCTCGCAATATCGGCCCGATACCAGCCAGGGGCAACTGGGATAAGAACAGGGGCGCTTCGGTTTATAAGGCATAGCTGCCGCCTCCTTCCAGACAGAAAAAAGCCCCCGCAGTTTGTTCTGCGAAGGCTTCTGTCTTTTTCTTTGTTGCTATTTTATGATTTTTGTTGGGCGTGCGGAATTTAAAATTTCATTTTTTGTGTATATTATTCATGATGGTCACATGTTTCCAAAATTCTCATTTGATATTATAATCTAGTTAGATAAGAATACGGCTCAACCATACATTTTCGTATGAGAAAGCCAGATTATGCGAGGTAGACAAATGAGAGAAAAGATTAGATTATATGTGAATGTCTTATTGCTGATGTTTGTAATCTTAGCAGTTCTTTCTCTGTTTTTCAGCGTCAGAAATATGACGGAAATCCGTTCCGTCTCCGCATACGAGGATCAGGGAGTTTATACCTTTGTACCCGTGGAAGTATCTCCTGTACAGGAGGAAAATAACGCTTCAGGGAGAATGCGGAGAAATCACCCTGTAAAAACTGTCTATGTAGTTTCTTATCAGGCATCGGATGGTTCGGGATATGAATACGATTATGAGGCCGGTTCTGTTGATACGATTGCTCAGAAGATTGTGGAAGAGGGCGAGCCAATAGAGCGGAGGGTATTTTCTGTTCCGGATGAGGGCACCTATATTACGGTAGAAGCGGATGAAACGGCGGAAACTTATGTGGCAGGACAGAGAAAAAGATTTGTTTTGATTTCTATAGTTTCGGTGCTGTATCTGGCGGTCTGGGGTATGATGAATATAATCCTTATGAAAAGAAGAAAAGGAGTTCCAGTCTCCGGACCAGGCCGGACCGGATGAGGAAAATATATGAGAAAAGTGATTTTATTTATAGCCATGAGTCTTGATGGATATATTGCAGATGAAAAAGGCGGTGTTGATTGGCTGAATGGACAGGGCGACGATGATGAAAATTTGGACACTTATTCTGAGTTTGTAAAAGGTATTGATACCATTCTGATGGGATGTAAAACTTATGAGCAGATTATCAATGAACTTTCTCCAGATAGATGGATATACAGTGATTTTACAACTTATGTGATTTCACATCGTGAGCATGCTCAGATGGAAAATGTTCATGTTACAGATCTGGCGCCCGCAGATCTGATAAAACAATTAAGGGAAAAGCCGGGAAAAGATATCTGGATCTGCGGAGGAGCAAACATCGTTCAGCAGCTGATGGAAGAAGATCTGATCGACCGCTATCACATAACCGTTATCCCAACACTGCTGGGAGCGGGAATCCGGCTGTTTGAAAATGGGAGAAGTGAAAGAAAATTAAGACTGGCCGGTACGCGGTCGTATAACGGTATGGTGGAATTGGTTTATGTACGAAGATAACATAGAAATATGGAAAAAGAGTACGGTTAAAAACGGAAGCGCAAAGCGATTAGAAATCTTTTAATGAGGTGAAAGGAGTTACATTATGAAATACAATTTCTGGGGCTGGGAGCAGGCGAACATTCCGGCGGTTACGGATCGATATGAAGGGATACATACGCCGCTTGATTTATATGATGCGCTGTCACAGATCTGGTGCGCGGAAACCTGTGCGCCCAGAATGCGGCAGAACTGGACGCCGGAAAACAAGACGCTGGGGCAGTGTTCCATTACGGCGTTTCTGGCGCAGGATATTTTCGGAGGACAGGTGTACGGTGTTTTTCGTCCGGGAGGAAACTATCATTGTTATAATGTGGTAGGAGACTGCAGGTTTGATCTGACCAGCGAGCAGTTCGGAGATGAAAAACTGGTTTATGAAGGCAATCCGGAGCAGTTTCGGGAGGTACATTTTGCAAAAGAAGAAAAACGTCTGAGATATGAATATTTGAAAAAGGAACTGGAAAAATTATGCAGAAATCAAAAGCCAAAGAGTACAGGAGAGGAATAGAAAACAGATGATTAAACGGGAAGAAATGCTGGAACTGACCAGAAGAATGACCCCGGCCCGGTCTTCCGTGCAAAGAATCGCAGGCGCGTATTTTGATGAAGAAGGCTATGTGGATGGAACGTTTAATACGCATTTTCTGAAGCTCTCCCAGGCTGAACGCGCAAAAAACCTGAATCTGGCAAAGACGATTCTGTTGTCCAAAACAAATGAACAGCTGAAGGAATTTAAAATATCTGCGGAGAAAAGAAAACCGGGATGTATCTGGCAGATGCTGGATGGTATCCGGGAGTCCGGGCTGAAGAACGATGCCCTTCTTGATGTCCTGTATGAATTGATCGGTGAACAGTTCCATCCGGGCCATTCTTTTGCCTGTTTTCTTTTTTTCGGGCAGTACGACGTACCGGTAAAAGGCAGCGACCAGGAGTGGCTGGAGGGATCGGAAGAGGTATATACCTATCTTTTATGCGCGGTCAGTCCGCTGGTGGGCGAATATGAACCCGGGAAACCGGAGGGCGGATTTTTATATCCGGCTTTTCGGAACAGGACGGCAGATATGGAATATATAAATGTGTTTCATGAAGAATTGTTTAAATACATTGTACATGGATAGTCATAAATTATGTACCATAGTAAATGGTATGTCTAAAAAATCCCCGTGCAGGAGATTTCCTGCAGCGGGGGTTTTTCTTGTTTCTCCACTCTTTGTATAACTCTTTAAAGAGCTTTTATAATAAACGCTTAAAGTGCATTTATCATTTTACTGCTGATGCATAATTTTATGGCATGTTATGGACAGATGCCGCTGCGGGGTATCCAGGTGAAAAAGCAAGGGGTGAAAACCGCCAGTAATGCGTGTATTGTCCGTCAGGTTCAAGCAGAATATGAAATAGAATGGAGCTGTTTTTATGACTGCAGTAAATGGAATTTTAAAAAGAATTAAGAAACATTTTACAAACAATAACAGTTTTTTAAGATGCTTTACAAGAAAAAGATAGATGCAGATTAAAATGCAAATTATAATTTGAAATGCTGCTGACAATATATGCAGTATTTAATTATGTACGGCTTTCAGAGATTTGTCAGACTGAAGAGGGAGGAGTTTTCTAATGAAGAAGTCGGATAAGATGTTTGTCAGGCGGATTATCATGATGCTGGCCGGGATTGCATTTATTAGTTTGAGCGTAGGGCTTTATAGACTGAGCGGATTTGGCGTAGATGCGTTTACCTGTATGAATCTGGGAATCAGCGGTTATCTGAATATGCAGTTCGGAACCTGGCAGTTGATAATGAATGCGGCTATTTTGATCGTTCTTTTTTTCCAGGGAAGAGAATACATAGGAGCCGGGACGATTGTAAATATGGTATGTGTAGGATATGGGGCGGATTTGTTTTGCTGGCTGGCGCAGGATCTGGCCCGTATAGAAATGTCTCTTGTGCTGAGGATTGGCGCTTTGATTTTTGGGTGTCTGTTTGCCGGTCTGGGAGTAGCATTTTATATGGTGGCCGAAATGGGAATGTCACCTTATGACAGTGTCGCGGTTATGCTGGAAAAAATGACGCATGGAAAGATTCCGTTTCAGTACGCCAGGGTCTGCAGCGACGTTACAGTAGTCATTGTGGGAATTATATTCTGCCTGTTGTCGGGGAATTCCTTATGGACAATCGTCGGACTTGGAACGATCTGTAATGCATGTTTTAATGGTCCGGTGATCCAGTTTTTCCGGATACATGTCAGTGAACCGCTGCTGGGAATGTCCGGTATGAAAGAAAACCTTTAATAACGAATAGGAGCTGCTGCAGGCTGACATGCCGAACAGCAGTTCCTATTTTTTACCATTATTTATGATTGTTTTTATGTTTTTAATATATGTGATTTTTAATAACATAAATTTTACTGTATTTTTACAAAAATTTACAGAAGTGTGATAGTGAAATGGTTTTCAGATATGTTAGATTAAAACGCGGTGAGCACAGCACGATTGAAAGGAGGAGTTAAAGAAGAATGAAAAAAGATGTGAAAGCCGGTACCATTGGAAAAGGGATCGGATGTGCGGTGCTTCTGTTTATATCCCTGTTTCCGATTTACTGGTTAATCGCTATGGCGATTCGTCCGACAAGCGAGATGGAAGGCAGCATCTCTTTATTTCCCCGGTCGCTGACCTTTGAGTATTTTGTTGACCTGTTTCAGAATGAAGGATTTGGACAGGCAATTCTCAACAGTGCACAGACGACTTTCGGATCGCTGGTTATTTCCCTGCTGGTAGGGATCTGTGCGGCATATGTGATCGCCAGAAAACGTTTTCAGTTCGGGATGAAACAACCCATGACCTACTGGGTTTTGCTGATACGCGTACTGCCGCCGGTGGCGTTTGTGATTCCGCTGTATATTATGTTTAATCAGATTGGCCTGATAAACACGAAAATACCGGTGCTGCTGGCATGCGTTCTGATCAATGTGCCGCTTATTATCTGGTTCCTGCTTAGTTTTTTCCAGGATCTTCCGGATGAAGTGGAAGAGAGCGCAAAGGTGGATGGAGCGACAGAGTGGCAGCTGTTCTATAAGATTGTGCTTCCGTTGGTCGCACCCGGTATCGCAGCCGTTGCAATGCTTTCCTTCATGTATGCATGGAATGAATATACTTATACCGTTATTTTTACAAGAAGCTCCATGAATAACACCGTACCTCTGGCGTTGGCGCTGCTGAATACAGAGGACAGCCTGACGAACTTCGGACTGGTAGCGGCAGGCGGAGTGATTTCTGTGATCCCGATCACGTTGTTTGTAATTTTTGCCCAGAACTATCTGATCTCCGGTCTTTCCAGCGGAGCGGTCAAAGGCTGACGGGCTGCAGACAGAAAAGATATCTTAAATGTTTAGGAGGATAATAATAATGAAAAGAAGATTATTGGCGCTGATTTTGGCAGGAGTGACCGTATGCTCGCTGACAGCGTGCGGCGGAAGCAATTCCGGAAACAGCAATGAAAGTGCAGAGACTTCCGCAGAGGGCGGAGCGACGCAGATGTCGATCGCGCTGCGCGGCGGTGTATATGCAGATGTAATTAAAGAATGCCTGCCGGCATTTGAAGAAGAACATAATGTAACTATCGACGTACAGGAACTTTCCGAGGAAGACCTGCATACTTCCGTAGCGCTGAACGCCACAAGCGCACAGGGCGCATATGACCTTTGCATGGTAGACGGATCCTGGATGGCGGAATTTACGGATGCCGGCGTGCTGGCGAATCTGTCCGAGCTTGGTTATGAGCTGGATGACGATATCATCGAGGCGACAACTTCAATCTGTTATGTGGATGACAATGTATATCTGGCTCCGTATTACGGAAACGTGACGGTGCTGATGATGAACAAAGCAAATGTAGAGGAGGCCGGTTATACGGTAGACACAGTGGATTCTCTGGATGCCGTACTGGATATCTGCCAGCAGGCGCAGGCCAATGGCAAGAAAGGTTTCATCTACCGCGGAGACAGCCAGAATAACCTGGTTGTAGATTTTCTCCCGATTCTTCTTTCCTATGGCGGATGGGTGGTAGACGAAAATAACCAGCCGACAGTAAACAGCGAGGCATTTGTTAACGCTATGAATTATTACATGGAGCTGATCGCTACCGGTGAAGCGCAGGTAAAAGATGACCTGATAGCGTCTGTAGACTCCGGAGCGGCGACTATGGGAATTGCATGGCCGGGCTGGTATACGCCTGCGGCAGATTCTGCGGCAGATTATATTGCGCTCAGTGGAAAAGCAACCGATGCTTCGGAAGCATACAATGCGAATGTATATGGAATCTGGTGCCTGGGTGTTCCATCTAACAGCCAGAACAAAGAACTTGCGGTAGAACTGCTTACTTATCTGATGGATCCGGAAGTACAGCGCGGTACCGTGGCATCCGGCGGAGTTCCCTGCCGCTACTCCAGTCTTCAGGACGAAGAGGTGCTTGCAGAGTATCCGCAGTATGAGGTGGTATGCCAGGCGCTGGAAAGCGGAATATACCGTCCGGTTATTTCCCAGTGGACCGAATTCTACACCATTCTGGGATCAGAGATGGACAACATCATCAATGGCGCCAAGACTGTGGAAGAGGGACTGAATGATGCGCAGACGTCACTGGAAGAGCTGATGGCAGAGTAACAGCAGGGTGACGATTATGATGGGAAGAAAAAAAGTCAAAGGAGCTGAGCTGCAGACAAGGCGCTTCAGCGCGGCCATGATTACGCCTACAGTGATCGTGCTGGCGGTTATGACGGCCTATCCGCTGATTTTTACGCTGGTCTACAGTTTCACGGATTATAATCTTCTGGGGGCACTGAACAGTGCCCCGGAAGTAGTCGGAGCCAAAAATTATCTGGATCTTCTGACGGATCCGTATTTTCAGCAGTCCGTATGGAATACGGTAAAATTTACGGTATTGACAGTGATCCTGGAGATGCTGATAGGTTTTGGGCTGGCACTGTTCGTCAACAGTCTGCACAAAGGGCAGAAAGTCATGAGAACGCTGCTTCTGCTTCCTTATCTGCTTCCGACGGTTACCGTGGCTCTGATCTGGCGGATGATGCTGTCGCCGAATTACGGGATCGTCAATCAGGTCCTGGAAGCACTGCATCTCCCGGTTTACAACTGGTTTTCCGACATACATACGGCATTTGGCATGCTGGTGCTGATCGATGTATGGCAGTGCGCGCCGTTTGTTTTTCTGCTTTTATATGCCGCGCTCCAGGCGGTGCCCCAGGATCAGTATGAAGCTGCCCGCATGGACGGCGCCGGACGGCTGAAAATCCTGTTTTATGTGACGGTTCCGAATATTAAGAGCAGTCTGGCGCTCTGCGCTCTGCTGCGAACGATTGACAGTTTCAGACTCTTCGATAAAGTCAACCTGCTGACCGGAGGCGGTCCTGCAAACAGCACAGCCACGATCACGCAGTATCTGTACAACTATGGAATCAAGACATTTGACTTTGGCCTTGGCAGTGCCGGCGCCATTGTTATGACCGTGATTGTTCTGATCCTGTCCAGTTTTTATATAAAACGCGCGATTAAATAAATGAAGATGGAACAGATGAAGCTGACATTTGTAAATGTAGGTTACGGGGAAGCAATCCTGTTGGAAATACCGGAGGCTTCCCGCCGGGACGGCATCTTTACGGCATTGATTGACGGAGGGAGCGCGGACAGGCAGGAATACGAAGACCGTTCTTCTGGGCGCATCCCTGTGTGGGATTATCTGCAGAAAGAACATATCGGGCATCTGGATCTGATGGTATGCACGCATATCCATGAAGACCATGTCAGCGGGATGCGGAAAGCGGCTCAGATACTGCCTCCCGGAGAACTCTGGCAGACGCTGCCGGTCTCCTTTTATGAGAACATGAGAGACCTGGATCCTGCTGCGGCACGGAACCTGTCTCAGGACAAATTTTTGAGAGCACTGAACGATTATAGAGAGCTGTGTGTACAGACTGTGGAGCATGGCGGATTTATCCGGAAAGTAGATTGCGGACAGACCATGTTCCTTGGCAGGGACGGATATCTGGAAGCGCTGGCGCCGTCCGAAAGAGAACAGAGCGGGCTGGAAGAAGCCATGGCAGAACTGTTTGCGGAATCAGAGACAGGCAGGTTTCTGCAGAAGCTTTCTGAACTGGACCGCCGTATGAATAATTACAGCCTGATCCTTCGGATTGTGTATCAGGACCGCTGCGTCCTGCTGCCGGGGGATACCAACGCCAGAGGTTACGCGGGGATACCGCAGGAGAAACTGCAGGCAGATTTATTTAAAATCGGGCATCATGGGCAAAAGGATGGTATCAGCGGAGAGCTCCTGAAAATAATCTCTCCGGAAGCTGTGGTATGCTGCGCATCCAGCGACCGGAGGTATGACAGCGCGCATCCGGATGTGGTGCGTATGCTGGAAGACATGGGTATCAGACCGTATTTTTCGGATTGTCCTCCGACAGCGAATGGGGAGATACCGCCGCACCGGGCGCTGAGATTTATTGTGGGCAGAGAGTATCCCATGACCGGGGAATATATATCGTAATAGGAGGAATATCACCATGGCAGAAGTGGTTCTGAAGCATATAAAAAAGGTCTACCCTGACCTGGATCTGAAAAAGGGGAAAAATACGAATCTGAAAGTGACGGATGAAGGCGTCCTGGCGGTTCAGGACTTTGATCTGGATATTAAGGATAAAGAATTCATAGTTCTGGTAGGACCTTCCGGATGCGGAAAATCAACGACGCTCCGAATGGTGGCCGGACTGGAGGAAATCAGCGGAGGCGAACTGTATATCGGAGGCGAGCAGATGAATGATGTCCCGGCCAAGGACCGCGATATCGCCATGGTGTTTCAGAGCTATGCATTGTATCCGCACATGACCATTTATGATAATATGGCGTTTCCTCTGAAACTGAGAAAAATGCCGAAAGAGGAGATCGATAAGCGTGTCCGTGAAGCGGCGGAAATTCTGGGAATCACCCAGTATCTGAAGCGGAAGCCGAAACAGCTGTCCGGCGGACAAAGACAGAGGGTAGCGATCGGACGGGCCATTGTGCGGGAACCGAAAGTGCTTTTGATGGATGAACCGCTGTCAAATCTGGATGCAAAACTGCGCAACCAGATGCGGGCTGAGATTATAAAACTGCGCAATAAAATTAATACTACGTTTATTTACGTGACTCATGACCAGACGGAGGCCATGACTCTGGGAGACCGTATTGTCATCATGAAAGACGGAGAAATCCAGCAGATAGGGACGCCCCAGGAAGTCTTCAACCATCCTGCCAACCTGTTTGTGGCAGGGTTTATAGGAGTGCCCCAGATGAACTTCTATGACGCGGAGCTGGTAAAGGACAGCGATGGAAAATACGCGGTGGAACTGGAAAATGTCCATGTAACCCTTTCGGACGAGAAACAGGAGAACCTTGCCAGAAACCAGGTAAAGGAAGGACCGGTTACGCTGGGCGTCAGGCCGGAGCACCTGCATCTGGCAGATAAGGCGGAAACAAAGATTTCCGGCACCGTGGAAGTGAGCGAGATGATGGGCAGCGCGGTCCATCTGCACATCAGAGCGTGCGGCACCGATACCATCATGATCGTGCAGCTGATGGATCTGGACGAGACTGCAGGCTTCCCGATCGGCAGCGAGGTTGGCTTCTCTTTTAATGGAAAGACAGCTCACATATTCAGCCGCGAGACCGGGGAAAACCTGGAAAAGGTACAGGCATAACCGGAGGAAAATATGGAAAAAAAGTATGACGTAATGGTCATTGGACCGGTATCCATTGATTATAATATTGATTACCAGGGAAATGAGCGCAGAGAAATCGGAGGCGCGGTGGTCGCTTCGGGATTCGCCGCTGCCGGAAGCGGGGTCCGCACAGCGGTTTTCTGTAAATCAAATGAAAAGGATGCAGACATAAAGGAGCGCTTTGCCGGCATCCAGGCAGATTTGTACTGGAGTCCTTCATCAGCTACTTGTTCCATCCGCAACCAGTATTTTACTGCGGACAAGGAAAAGCGTCAGTGTACTTCTCTGGGAGTCTGCGATCCCTTCCGGTTTGCGGAGATTCCTCAGGTGGAGACAAAGGTGTACCATTTCGCAGGTCTGGTATATGGGGATTTTGACGGCGCTTTGTTTGAAGAAGCCGCACAACACGGAAAAGTGGCTTTGGATGTACAGTGCATGCTCCGTCATGTGGAATCGGACGGTTCCATGAAATTTCATGACTGGGAAGATAAGAAAAAGTATCTTCCGTTGATGGATTACTTTAAGACTGACGCTGCGGAAGCAGAGATCATTACCGGCCTGTCAGACCGCGCGGAGGCGGCCAGACAGCTGCATGCCTGGGGCGCCAGGGAAATCGTAATCACGCACAATACAGAAGTTCTCGCTTATGATGGGAGTGAGATTCTGACCTGTCCGATCAAAGCCCGGAATCTGTCCGGCCGCACAGGCCGCGGAGACACGACCTTTGCCGGGTATATCGCTGCCAGACAGGAAGGAAAGAGCGTACAGGACGCGCTTCTTTACTGTACGGCGCTTGTGTCTTTGAAGATGGAGACGCCCGGACCTTTCCGGGGAACGAAGCAGGATGTGTTGGATTATATAAAAGAATTTTATCTCTGATACAGCAATATTTTGCGTGTTGGCAGAAGGTCCCTTTACACGGCCCCATGCAGGTGGCTGCGTAAGGGGATTTTTTTCTTTCTTATCTGGTTGGGAAGCGTTATAATATAGGTAACATAATGAGAAGGAGACAATAACAATGGCAAAACTGATCGCATATTTTTCAAGAGCAGGCGAGAATTATTTTAATGGAAGTATTCGAAGTGTTCCGGTGGGAAATACGGAGATTGCGGCGAAAAAACTGCGGGACATCACAGGGGCGGATCTTTTCAAAATCGAACCGCTTCATCCATATTCTGACGATTATAAAGAATGCGTGGCGCAGGCGAGAGACGAGATGCAAAGCGACGCGCGCCCGGAGCTGAAGGCCTATCCGGAGACTTTGGATGATTATGATACCATTTATCTGGGATATCCCAGCTACTGCGGAACCATGCCCATGCCGGTATTTACGTTTCTGGAGCGCTACGATTTTACCGGAAAGACCGTGAAACCATTCTGCACCAACGAGGGCAGCGGTATGGGGCGCAGCGAACAGGATATCCGCAGACTCTGTCCGGGAGCAAAAGTGGAAAAAGGGCTGTCGATTCACGGAAGCGATGTGGAAGAATCAGAAGACGCCCTCCGGGCATGGAGCGAGGCTTAAGATTCAGAGGCTGACACGGAGGACGAAGTATGAGTTATGTGGAACTGAAAGATGTGACAAAGGTCTATCAGATGGGCGAAGTGGAGATCAAAGCCTGCGACGGAATCAGTTTTCAGATTGAGAAGGGTGAATTTGCCGTAATTGTGGGTCCCAGCGGCGCGGGGAAGACGACGGTTCTGAATATACTGGGCGGTATGGATACAGCTTCAGGCGGAACTGTTATGGTGGACGGTCAGGACGTCAGCGCTTTCCGGGGACGGGATCTGATCCGGTACCGCAGAGAAGATATTGGTTTTGTCTTTCAGTTCTATAATCTTATGCAGAATCTGACGGCCCTGGAAAATGTGGAACTGGCCCTTCAGATATGCAAACATCCGTTGGACGCAAAAGAAGTGCTGAAGGAAGTGGGATTGGAAAGCCGGATGAAAAATTTTCCTGCTCAGCTTTCCGGTGGAGAGCAGCAGAGGGTGGCTATCGCCAGAGCACTGGCGAAGAACCCGCGTCTTTTGCTCTGTGATGAACCTACGGGAGCGTTGGACTATGTGACAGGAAAAGCTATTCTGAAACTGCTTCACGATACTTGCCGGACCAGAAACATGACCGTGATTGTAATCACCCATAATACGGCGATTACCCCTATGGCGGACAGGGTGATACACATTCACAGCGGAAAAGTAAAAAGTATGGAGAAGAACGAACATCCGCAGCCCATAGAGCAGATAGAATGGTAGACTTAGGAGGAAGACCGTGAAAAGAGCTTTGAGGAAGGACTCCCTGCGCGAGATACGCAGGAATCCGGGAAGATTTATTTCCATTTTTTTCATCATCGCCCTTGGCGCGGCCTTTTTTACGGGCATTCGTTCTGCAAAATATGATATGAAATACTCGGCGGATCTTTATTATAACAGCGCCAGCCTGATGGATATGCGCGTATTGTCAGATTTAGGGCTGACAGACGACGATCTGGAAGCTTTGCGGCAGGTAGACGGTGTGAATCTGGCAGAAGGCAATTATACCGCGGAAGCAATCTGTGAACAGAACAATGAAGAATACGTCGTGTCGTTGATATCGATTACGGAAGATATCAACCGGCCGGAGCTCCGGCAGGGACGTATGCCGGAAACGGAAGACGAATGCCTGGTGGATGCAATCTTCCTGGAAGAGAGCGGATATAAGATCGGCGATGAGATCCGATTCCGAAGCGGGACGGACGCGTCTATTTCCGACACGCTGACCCGCGACACCTTCACGATTGTGGGTACCGCCGTTTTGCCCCATTACATGGATCTGGAACGGGGAAACGCAGGGATCGGAGACGGGACGATCGATGGTTTTGTCCTGCTCAGCCGGGATGTGTTTTCTCTGGATGTGTATACAGAGGCACTGATCCTGATTGACGGCACGGAAGGAGAACTGAGTTACAGTACGGAATATGAAAACCGGTCAGAACTGGTACAGGATAGAATTGAAGCGATTGCCGACGCGGAATGCCAGCGCCGGTACGACGAGGTCTACGCCGAAGGGCGCAGCAAGCTGGATGACGCCGAACAGCAGATCGCCGATGCGGAGCAGGAACTGGCCGACGCGGAACAGAAGCTGGAGGATGGCCGGAAGGAAATTGCGGACGGAGAGCAGACGATCGCGGAAAATGAGCAGGAACTTCAGGATGCGCGCCAGAGCCTGGCAGACGGAGAGCTGGAACTCCAGGATGCCTGGCAGCAGATCCAGGACGGACGTCAGCAGATTGCAGATGCCTGGATGGAAGTGGCGAAAAATGGCGCAAAGCTGGAGAAAGGGCAGGAGCAGGTCGATCAGGGACTGGAGACACTGAAGCAGCAGGAGGAACAGCTTTCCCAGGCAGAAGCGCAGTACGAAGCAGGATATGCTCAGTATCAGGCGGCGGCGGAACAGATCGCTGTCCAGAAGGAGCAGATCGCACAGGCAGAAGCCGCGCTTCCGGGAATGGAAGAGCAGCTTGACGCATTGAAAGCACAGCTTGCCGCGCTGCAGGAGCCGGAACCGCCGTCAAATCCGGAGGAAATCGCTGTATTGGAAGCACAGATCACAGAACTGGAGGCAGCCATAGTTCAGATGCAGACAGCGGTGGACATGGGGCCGCAGCTTTTGGCAGCGGAGGCAGAGCTGGAGGCGCAGGGCGGGACACTGCAGCAGACCCGGATTACTTTAGACCAGGCAAAACAGCAGATTCAGCAGGGATATGCAGAGCTGGACGATGCGCAGGAAGAAGTGGATGCCGGAGAAGAGGAACTGGAAGCCGGGATTGCGGAACTGGACAGCCAGAGCGCAAGACTGGATGAAGCGGAAGCCGAATATGAAGACGGACTGCAGGAACTGGAAGATGCCAGGCAGCAGATCGCAGACGGAGAACAGGCGCTGGCTGACGCCCGCGCGGAGCTGGAGGACGCGAAGAAAGAACTGGAAGATGGCCAGCGGGAATATGACGAAAAAGCAGCGGATGCCAGACAGGAGATCGCGGACGCCAGAGAAGAGATCGCAGACGGAGGGCGGGAATTGGAAGACCTGGAAGTTCCCTCCTGGTATGTGCTTGGAAGAGATACGATTGCATCCTATGTGAGCTATGAGATGGATGCGGACAGGATGGGCAGTCTTGGCAATGTCTTTCCGGTCATGTTTTTCCTGGTTGCGGCGCTGGTCAGCCTGACTGCCATGACGCGTATGGTGGAAGAACAGAGAACGGCCATCGGTACGCTGAAGGCACTGGGATACGGGGATGGCGTTATTACCTGGAAATATCTGAGTTATGCCATGGCGGCGGCCATAGGGGGAAGTATCCTGGGCGTGCTGGTTGGCTCTGTACTGATCCCCTGGGTGATCATGAATGCCTACGGTACAGCCTTATACCGGGGGCTTTCGATCTACCTGATGCCGCTCAATATGGATCAGGCAATCCTGGCTGTGGCGGCCAGTGTCTGCAGTACCGGAATCGCGACTATGGCGGCGGCTTACCGGGAACTGCGGTCGAAGCCGGCTCAGCTGATGCGGCCGAAAACGCCGGAGAGCGGGAAACGGGTGCTGCTGGAACGGATTCCGTTTTTGTGGAAACATCTGAATTTTACATGGAAATCCACGATTCGCAACCTGTTCCGTTATAAAAAGCGGTTCCTGATGACGGTTATCGGAATCGGCGGCTGTATGGCGCTGATGCTGGTGGGATATGGACTGCAGGATTCTATCTCTGTGGTGGCCGAACGGCAGTACGGAGAATTGTTCCTGTATGATGCTCAGATCACGATAGATACGGAGCAGGATCAGGAGGTTCAGGATACTTTTACGAAATACTGTACCGGGTATGAAGGCGTGGATCGTTCCCTGAGAGTCTACGCAGAGAATGTGACGCTGATTTATGGGGAAGAGGAACATGACGCGGAGCTGGATGTGCCGGAGAATCCTTCGCGTATGGATGAATTTGTGACTTTCCGGGACAGAGTCACACAGGCAAATTATGATTTCCCGTCGGAAGGGGCGGCGCTGAGTGAAAAGACTGCGGATTCGCTGAATGTATCGGCCGGGGATCTGATCCGGATCGAATTTGACGGCGGCGGAACAGCAGAGGTGCAGGTGGCTGAAATCATAGAAAATTATATGATGCACTATATCTATCTGTCGCCGGATGTTTACGGGCAGCTTACAGGAAATACTCCGGAATACAACCGGATCTGGGTTGACTGTTCTATGGATGAGAATCAAAGATATGCCTTTGAAAATGATATGACGGCACAGGATGCCTGCTATAGTGTGGTATTTATGGAAAGTATGGCAGAAAGTCTGAACGATATGCTGGATATCCTGAATGAAGTCATGTATGTATTGATTATCTCCGCGGGACTCCTGGCGTTTGTAGTGCTTTATAATCTGAACAGCATCAACATCACCGAACGGGAACGGGAGCTGGCGACATTGAAGGTGCTGGGATTTTATGATGGAGAAGTGGCGGCATATGTCTACCGGGAAAATATCATATTGACATTTATCGGTATCGCGGCGGGCGTATTTATGGGCATACCGCTCCACCGGTTCGTGATACTGACGGTGGAAGTGGATCTGATGATGTTTGCCAGGGAGATACAGCCCATGAGCTTTGTGATCTGCGCGCTCTGGTCTATGCTGTTCTCCCTGATCATGAATGCGGTCATGTATCTCCGGCTGAAGAAGATCGATATGATCGCGTCGTTAAAGAATGTAGAGTAAATATCAATTGTGCAGAATTTTCTTCAAATCTTCTTCCGGTGTGCTGACAGGCGTGATCTGGTAATTGTCCACCAGGTACTGCAGCACATTTGGGGAAATAAATGCCGGCAGCGTGGGGCCTAAATAGATATTCTTCAAACCCAGATGCAGAAGGGAGAGAAGGATACAGACGGCTTTCTGCTCATACCAGGACAAAACCAGAGTCAGAGGCAGTTCGTTCAGGCCGCAGTCAAAAGCCTCTGCCAGGGCGGCTGCCACTTTGATGGCGCTGTAAGCGTCGTTGCACTGTCCCATGTCCATGATGCGGGGGAAGTCTCCGATGGAGCCCAGATCCAGATCATTGAACCGGTATTTGCCGCAGGCAAGAGTCAGCACAATGGTATCCGGAGGCGTCTGTTTTACAAACTCTGTATAATAGTTTCTGCCGGAACGGGCTCCGTCGCATCCTCCTACCAGGAAGAAATGACGGATGGTGCCGGATTTTACAGCGTCAACGATGGTTCCGGCTGCCGACAGCACAGCATTGCGGGCAAATCCGGTGGTTACTTCATGACCGCCGTTGATTCCGGTAAATTCCTGCCGCGTTTTATATCCGCCAAGTTCCAGAGCTTTTCGGATCACCGGGGAAAAGTCCTTTTTCCCGTCGATATGGGTTATCTCCGGATATTCCACGACGGAAGTGGTGAATACCCGGTCCGCGTAGCTTTCTTTTACCGGCATCAGACAGTTGGTGGTGAAAAGGATCGGAGCAGGGACATCGGCCAATTCTTTTTGCTGGTTCTGCCATGCGGTGCCGAAATTGCCTTTCAGATGCGCGTATTTTTTCAGTTCCGGATAAGCATGGGCCGGAAGCATCTCTCCATGCGTATAGATGTTGATGCCGGTCCCTTCTGTCTGTTCCAGAAGCAGCTGGAGGTCGCGCAGGTCATGTCCGCTGATGATAATAAAGGGCCCCGGCTCTACGGTCAGCGGAACGGTGACAGGCTGAGGATTTCCATAGGTTTCCGTATTGGCTCTGTCCAAAAGTTCCATATAGGTCAGGTTTACTTTTCCCACTTCCATGACCACCGGAAGCAGGTCTTCCATCTCATAATTTCCGCCGATCATCAGCAGCGCTTTATAGAAAAACTCTTCCGCAGCTTCGTCCCGGTATCCCAGGATCATGGCGTGATAAGCGTAGGCCGCCATGCCGCGTATACCGAACAGGATCAGGGATTTCAGGGAACGGATGTCTTCCGGCGCGTTCCACAGCAGATTCATATCATAGTCTGCCTGATTTCCGCAGGGAGAGGCGCAGGAAAGACAGTTTGAGGACAGGCGCGCTTTTTCTGCTTCCACCAGGCGGATCAGTTCTCTCAGGGATTCACCGCTGAAATTCACGTTGGTAACGGTAGCGAACAAGGCTTCGACCACCAGACGGGTCATTTCCTCTGTGGGCGCTGTATTGCCGGCGGCTCCGGCAAGCCCGATCAAGGCTCCGGTAAGACGGTCCTGCAGAGCGGCGATATCGGAAGTTTTTCCGCAGACTCCTTTGTCTCCGGTGCATCCGGTACATGCGGCGGTCTGCTCACACTGGTAACAAAACATTTTCTGATTCATTTTAAGTCTCCTTCGATTTCCCTGTGATTTTGTTTACAGATGCAGTATAATAAAAAGCAAAAATAAATTCTGTTGTATTTGCAACAAAAGGAGAAAAGATGAATTTATTTGAAGGAATCAATGAAAACGACAAAGATGCGATGCTGAAATGTCTGGATATAAAAGAAAAAAGTTATGAAAAAGGAGATACCATATTCCGCAGGGGCGGGTACCTTTCTTCTGTGGGAGTGGTACAGAATGGCTCCGTTCATATGGTCAAAGATGATTTCTGGGGAAACCGGTCGATCCTGGGAGAAGCGTCTCCCGGTCAGATGTTTGGGGAAGTGTATGCGTGCATGCCGGGTAAAAAACTGGAAGTGGATGTGATCGCAGCAGAGAAGACGGACGTGCTTTTTCTGGATATGCAGCGAATTTTAACGGTGTGCTCATCCGCCTGTGAATTTCATACCCGGCTCATCCATAATCTGCTCACCATACTGGCGGAGAAAAATCTGATGCTCACGCACAAAATAGAGCACATGGCGCAAAAAAATACCCGGGACAAGCTGCTGTCGTATCTGTCTATGGAAGCGGAAAAAAGCGGAAGCGCGGAATTCCGTATCCCTTTTAACAGGCAGCAGCTGGCGGATTATCTGTCTGTGGACAGAAGCGCCATGTCCCGGGAACTGAGTCATATGAAAGAAGAAGGTATTCTGGAATATCAGCGGAACCGGTTCCGGCTTATTTCTCCCAGAATTTCCAGTTGAATTTTCTGCGGCGTTTCCGGCTCCGGTAACGGATGCGGTTCTGGTTGCCGAACGCGTTTCGGGCAGAACGCTTTCTTCTCCATTTGCGGATAAAATTCCATTCTACGGAGAAGTTTCCGGAAAACTTCCGGAGAACCAGAATGAGCACGATGAGCAGGATGATTACGGCCGCAACAACGCCTACGATACGCAGGTTAATCTTGACCAGCCGGACCTGAGCATCATTTTCACCGGCAGCGGCGCTCTGTTCTTCTCCTTCTTCCCCATCGTCAATTTTTTGAAAATTGAATTCCTGAATGTCGGTGCCTGTCATCAGAAGATCCGTGGAACCGACCTCCTGTCCTGCAAACGAATAGGTCAGGGTCGCGATGACTTCATCGTCTCCGTCTACAAATTCGAGCTGAGGAGAAGCTGCGGAAAAATCCACGCCCGCCGGGAGCACTACATATCCGCTGTCATCCAGCTCGATCATAGGAGTGGTATTCTCAAAGAATGAGCTTCCGGTGCTGAATAGTTCATTTTGATTGATGGTAAAGTTTGTTTCATTCTGTGAAATGTTAATTTTCTGGAAATTTTGGCCCGCATAATCCAGAAGATTAGCCGTGTCGGTGTACAGGGGGACTCCCTGTTCGCCGCTTCCCTGTGTTTTCATGGTTACGCAGAGAAGGTCCATGCCGTTCCGGGTGGCGCAGGTTACCAGCGTGTTCAGAGCCACTGTGGTATAGCCTGTTTTGCCGGCGAATACGGTATCGTCCAGAAAACGGGAAGTCTTGTAGGCGGAGATCATGTAATGATGATTATTCATCAGAAGTTCTTCGTCTTTCAGGTTAGTCGCCCGCAGTGTGTAGTTTGCGGAACCGCTGATGCGGCGGAATGTCTCATGTTTGACGACCTCCTGCAGGATCAAAGCCATGTCGTGAGCAGAAGTATAATGATTCTCATCCGGAAGACCGTGAGGATTCGCAAAATGAGTGTTGGTACAGCCCAGTTCGGCTGCCCTTTCGTTCATCATCTCCGCGAAAGCTTCCGTGGTGCCGGCGATGTGTTCTGCGATGGCGTTGCTGCATTCATTGGCGGATTCCAGCAGAATAGCATACAGACACTCTTCCACGGTCAGAATCTCGCCTTCGTCTCTGGCGATATGGCTGCTGGCATAATCGATGGAATAGACTGCATTATGCGAAAACACGACCTCTTCATCCAGGTCGCAGTTCTCCAACGCCAGAAGCACTGTCATGATTTTGGTGATACTGGCGGGATAATGCTGGTCGTCTATATTTTTTGCGTAGAGGATAGTGCCGGTGGAGGCTTCCATCACGATCGCGGATTCTGCGTAGACCTGGGGACCGGCTGGCCAGTTTTCCCAGGAATTGGACTGAATGTCCATATAATAACGGTCTTCGGGGGTAAGGTTCCGTTCTTCCACTGCCGCGAAGGACGGAAAAGACAGAACTGCGGACAGGCAAAAAGCCGCAGCCAGTACGGATGCTGTATATCTATATAAACGTTTCATGAATAACCTCTTTTTCATCTGGTTTCTATATGCGGGTTTTCCTAATTATAGAATATTTATGGAAACCATGCAAGAGAGGAACGGAAAAGTTTATAAATCCTTGACAAACCGATAAAATCACCGTTATAATGGCATTTGTGTGAAAGGCTTTGACGAAGACAGTAGGAATGATGGAAATACCCAGCGAGCCGGAGAGGGTGCGAGTCCGGTAAGAGTACAGATTTCTGAAGATCACTTCCGAGCTGCGGGCTGAAAGTATGTACAGACAGAAGAAAGCGGGCAGAAAGCAAGTAGGTACCGACGGTGTCCCGCCGTTAGAGGGGACGCATATGGCAGTATGTCGTTACAGGTGGTTTACAAACGGGCAGCAGGCTCCGTCCTTAAGACAGGACGGAGCTTTTTATATTCCGGGAAAGTCCCGGATTGTAAAAGGCTCCGCGGGGAATACGCTGCTGCGGGGCAGAATTCTTATTTATAAAGGAAGAAAGATTTCCTTTTAAAAAATCGAGAAGAAGAAAAATAAGGAGGTTTTCAGATGGTTTACAGTAAAGTGAATTCGGACATGAACTTCGTAAGCCGCGAGAAAGAAGTGGGACAATTCTGGAAAGAACATGACACTTTCCGTAAGAGCATGGAAAACCGCAAGGAAGGGCCGGTATATACTTTCTATGACGGGCCGCCTACGGCAAATGGGAAGCCGCATATCGGTCATGTCCTGACCCGTGTGATCAAAGACATGATCCCCAGATATCGTACGATGAAAGGCTACATGGTACCCAGAAAGGCAGGATGGGATACCCACGGGCTTCCGGTGGAGCTGGAAGTGGAGCGCAAACTGGGACTGAACGGCAAAGAGCAGATCGAAGAATACGGAATGGAGCCGTTTATCAAAGAGTGTAAAAAGAGCGTATGGAAGTACAAAGGCATGTGGGAAGATTTCTCCGCTACAGTAGGATTCTGGGCGGATATGGATGACCCGTATGTCACGTATGAAGATGATTATATTGAGTCTGAGTGGTGGGCTTTAAAGACGATCTGGGACAGAGGGCTCCTTTATAAAGGGTTTAAAATCGTTCCTTACTGCCCCCGCTGCGGCACACCGCTGTCTGCCCAGGAGGTTTCCCAGGGCTATAAGACTGTAAAGGAGCGCTCCGCTATCGTGCGCTTCAAAGTGAAGGGAGAAGACGCATATTTCCTGGCGTGGACCACAACGCCCTGGACGCTGCCGTCCAATGTGGCGCTGTGCGTGAATCCGGATGAGACGTATTGTAAGGTAAAGGCCGCGGATGGCTATACTTATTATATGGCAGAGGCTCTTCTGGACACGGTGCTTGGAAAACTGAGCACGGAGGATACGCCGGCTTATGAGATTCTGGAGACATATAAAGGAAAGGATCTGGAATATAAAGAATATGAGCCGCTGTTTGCGTGTACCGGTGAAGAGGTGGTCAGACAGAAGAAAAAAGGCCACTATGTAGTCTGCGACGGATATGTAACCATGAGCGACGGTACCGGTATCGTTCATACGGCTCCGGCTTTCGGTGAAGACGACAACCGTGTAGGACAGAAGTACGGCCTTCCGTTTGTACAGTTCGTGGACGGCGCCGGAAATATGACTGACAAGACGCCGTATGCGGGCGTATTTGTGAAAAAAGCGGATCCCATGATCCTTCAGGATCTGGACAAAGAAGGAAAGCTGTTCGACGCTCCCAAGTTTGAGCACGAATATCCTCACTGCTGGAGATGCGATACTCCGCTGATCTACTACGCGAGAGAGTCCTGGTTTATCAAGATGACAGCGGTGAAAGAGGATCTGATCCGCAACAATAATACCATCAACTGGATCCCGGAGAGCATCGGCAAAGGCCGTTTCGGAGACTGGCTGGAGAATGTACAGGATTGGGGTATTTCCAGAAACCGTTACTGGGGTACGCCGCTGAATATCTGGGAGTGCCCGGACTGCGGCCATATGCATTCGATCGGAAGCCGTCAGGAGCTCTGCGAGATGAGCGGAGACGAGAGGGCGAAGACCGTGGAGCTTCACCGTCCGTACATTGACGAGATCACGATCACCTGTCCGGAATGCGGCAAAAAGATGCACCGTGTGCCGGAAGTAATCGACTGCTGGTTCGATTCGGGAGCGATGCCTTTCGCGCAGCATCATTATCCGTTCGAGAATAAGGAAATGTTTGAGCAGCAGTTCCCTGCTCAGTTCATCTCCGAAGCAGTGGATCAGACCCGAGGGTGGTTCTATTCGCTGCTCGCAGAATCTACGCTGCTCTTTAACCGTGCCGCTTACGAAAACGTGATCGTGCTCGGACATGTGCAGGATGAGAACGGACAGAAGATGAGCAAGTCCAAGGGCAATGCCGTAGACCCGTTTGAGGCGCTGGAGACTTACGGAGCAGACGCGATCCGCTGGTATTTCTATATTAACAGCGCGCCGTGGCTGCCTAACCGGTTCCACGGAAAAGCCGTACAGGAAGGTCAGCGCAAGTTCCTGGGAACTCTGTGGAACACGTACGCGTTTTTCGTGCTCTACGCGAACATTGACAATTTTGACGCTACAAAATATACATTGGATTATGCATCTCTGAATGTCATGGACCGCTGGCTGCTCTCCAAGCTCAACAGTGTCGTGGGCGAGGTGGACAGCGATCTGGAAAATTACCGGATCCCGGAAGCTGCCAGGGCCCTGCAGGAATTTGTGGATGAGATGAGCAACTGGTATGTGAGAAGAAGCCGTGACCGTTTCTGGGCAAAGGGCATGGAGCAGGATAAGATCAACGCTTATATGACGCTTTATACTGCTCTGGTGACGATCTCCAAAGCAGCGGCTCCCATGATCCCGTTCATGACAGAGGAGATCTACCGGAACCTGGTATGCAGCATCGACAAGGATGCGCCGGAGAGCGTCCATCTGTGCGATTTCCCGGTTGTGGATGAGAAGATGGTTGACAAGGACCTGGAGAAGGCTATGGAAGAGATCCTGGATATCGTCGTGCTGGGACGCGCGGCCCGCAATACGGCCAATATCAAAAACCGCCAGCCCATCGGCACCATGTACGTGCGCGCCGAGAATGAACTGGACGGAGAATACCGCAGCATCATCGCCGACGAGCTGAATGTGAAGAAAATAGAGTTCCGTGACGATCTGAGCGGATTTACCAGCTATACTTTCAAACCTCAGCTGAAAACCGTGGGACCGAAATACGGGAAACTGCTGAACGGCATCCGCAGCCATCTGACCGAAATGGACGGACGCAGAGCCATGGATGAGCTGAATGAGACAGGAAGCCTGTCATTTGACATCGATGGAACGGGCGTGGTATTATCAAAAGAGGATCTGCTTATTGATACTGCCCAGATGGAGGGATTTGTGACGGAAGCGGACAATCAGGTGACCGTAGTTCTGGATACGAATCTGACCGAGGACCTGATCAGGGAAGGCTTTGTCCGCGAAATTATCAGCAAGATCCAGACTATGCGCAAGGAAGCCGGTTTTGAGGTGATGGATAAGATCACGGTGTACAGCGAAGGCAACGACAGGATTGCCGAACTGATGGATAACTTCTGTGATGAGATCCGAACCGAGGTGCAGGCGGCGGCAATCTGCAGAGGATCTGTAAAGGGATATACAAAAGAGTGGAATATCAATGGGGAGACCGTAACTCTCGGCGTTGAAAAACAGTAAAGGAGGCACATTATGGCCAAAAAAAGGACCTTCAACAAGGAGTTCTTTATCAGAAGCGTAAAGTATAATGTACGCACCCTGTTCCGTAGGGAAATCGAAGAGGCAAGCGAACAGCAGATTTTCCAGGCTGTAGGCTATGCCGTCAAAGACGCGATCATGGACGCATGGATCGCCACCCAGAAAGAGTTAAAAAAATCCGACCCGAAGATTGTATACTACATGTCCATGGAGTTCCTGATGGGACGCGCGCTGGGCAATAACCTGATTAACCTGACATTTTATGATGAAGTAAAAGAGGCTCTGGCAGAGATCGGCCTGGATCTGGATGTGATCGAGGACCAAGAGCCGGATGCGGCTCTGGGCAACGGCGGTCTCGGCCGTCTGGCTGCATGCTTCCTGGATTCCCTGGCTACGCTGGGATATGCGGCATATGGATGCGGTATCCGTTACCGCTATGGTATGTTCAAACAGCAGATCGTAGACGGATATCAGGTAGAAGTGCCGGATATGTGGCTGAAAAACGGCAATCCGTTTGAGCTGCGCCGTCCGGAATACGCGAAAACCGTCAAATTCGGCGGATATGTGCGGGTAGAGAACCGGAATGGAAAGAACCACTTTATCCAGGAGGGATATCAGACAGTGCTGGCGATCCCGGTGGACCTGCCGATCGTAGGATACGGCAACAATGTGATCGATACGCTGCGTATCTGGGATGCGGAAGCGGTAAACTCTTTCCAGCTGGACCGTTTCGACAAAGGCGAGTATGAGAAGGCGGTGGAGCAGGAGAATCTGGCACGCAATCTGGTGGAGGTTCTTTATCCCAACGACAACCATATGGCGGGAAAAGAACTGCGTCTGAAACAGCAGTATTTCTTTGTGTCTGCCAGCGTGCAGGCGGCCATTGAAAGATATAAGAAAGCACACAGCGATATTCGTAAATTCCACGAAAAAGCTACTTTCCAGCTGAACGATACCCATCCGACAGTGGCAGTGGCCGAGCTGATGCGTATCCTGATCGATGAGGAAGGCCTGGAATGGGATGAGGCATGGGAAGTGACCACAAAGACCTGCGCGTATACCAACCATACCATCATGGCTGAGGCGCTGGAAAAATGGCCGATCGAGCTCTTCTCCAGACTGCTTCCGCGCGTATACCAGATCGTGGAAGAGATCAACCGCAGGTTTGTTGCCAAGATCCAGGAAAAATATCCGAACAACTACGAAAAAGTAAAGAAGATGGCCATCATCATGGACGGACAGGTGAAGATGGCGCATCTGGCTATTGCGGCGGGCTATTCCGTAAACGGCGTGGCGCAGCTTCATACAGAGATCCTGAAGCATCAGGAACTGAAAGACTTCTACGAGATGATGCCGGAGAAATTCAACAACAAAACCAACGGTATTACGCAGAGACGTTTCCTGCTTCATGGAAACCCGCTGCTGGCGAAATGGGTGACGGATCATGTGGGAGACGAATGGATCACCGACCTTCCAAAGATCTCGAAGCTGAAACTCTACGTGGACGACGAGAAAGCGCAGCATGAGTTCATGAATATCAAATATCAGAACAAACTGCGTCTTGCGAAATATATCAAAGAACACAACGGCGTAGATGTGGATCCCAGATCTATCTTCGACGTACAGGTAAAGCGTCTGCATGAATACAAACGTCAGCTTATGAACATTCTTCATGTAATGTACCTGTACAATAAACTGAAAGAGCACCCGGAGATGGATTTCTATCCGAGGACTTTTATCTTCGGCGCGAAGGCGGCGGCCGGTTATCAGCGCGCGAAGCTGACGATCAAGCTGATCAATTCTGTAGCGGATGTGGTCAACAACGATCCGGCTATCAAAGGCAGGCTGAAAGTAGTCTTCATCGAGGACTATCGGGTATCCAACGCAGAGTGGATCTTTGCCGCTGCGGATGTATCCGAGCAGATTTCCACCGCGTCCAAGGAAGCATCCGGTACCGGAAACATGAAGTTCATGCTGAATGGAGCGGTGACCCTGGGTACCATGGACGGAGCGAATGTTGAGATTGTTGAAGAGGTAGGAGAAGAGAACGCCTTTATCTTCGGCATGAGCTCTGACGAAGTGATCGCATTGGAGAAGCAGGGAGGCTATGATCCTTCCCAGCTGTTCAATACGGATCAGGATATCCGCCACGTGCTGATGCAGCTGATCAATGGAGAATTCTCCCCGCAGAATCCGGAGCTGTTCCGGGAACTGTACAATTCTCTTCTGATCGACGGCGGATACAACAGACCGGACCCGTATTTTATCCTGAAGGATTTCCGTTCCTATGCGGAAGCGCAGGAGCGTGTGGAAGCGGCTTACCGGGATACTTCCGGATGGGCTAAAAAAGCCATGATCAATGTGGCATGTTCCGGAAAGTTTACTTCCGACCGTACAATTAAAGAATATGTAGACGAGATCTGGAAGCTGGATAAAGTTACTGTTAAACTGGAAGAAAACTAATTGAATAGCGGCCCCTCTTCCGCATAGAATGGGAAGAGGGGCATTTTTTATGAAAAATTATCTGAAAAACTTGGTGACAGTAGGATTTCTGGCATTATTTCTTCCATATACAATAACGCTGCTGGTAAACGGGCGTCAGGGCATTCACCGGGAAAGTGAGTGGACAGAGCTGGAATATCAGGTTCTGGACCGGATGCTGCAGGAAGACCTCTCCTGGATGGATGATGATATGTTGTCTTTGATGGCCGTTATCTGCCGGACAGAGTGCGCTGCGCAGGCCGGTGCGGAGAAGCCGAATCATGCTGTCTATGTTCCGCCGGACCGTGGATATGAAAAGATCGAGCAGGCGGTACAAAATACCCGCGGGATGGCAGTCCTGATAAACGGAGAATACCGGGAACTTCCTTATCACGCGGTCAGCGCCGGATGTACCCGGGACGGGTCTTTGCTGGGACAGGAGTACAGTTATGTGATTCCTGCCGAATGCCCGGAGGATCTGAAGTCAGAATCTTATCTGCAGGTCTGTACATTGACGCAGGAGGATTTAAATGGAGCACTGGGATTCGATGTGAGCGTACAGGAACTTCAGATGGAATATGACGCGCAGGGATATGTGACCTGGGTGAGCAAAGGAGATACCCGATGGACGGGAGAAAGCTTTCGTACGCTCCTGCATCTTCCTTCCAGCTGTATCCGGATGGATCAGGAAGGGGACGACATCCGTATTACAGTCAAAGGCAGCGGACACGGATTTGGGATCAGTCTTTATACGGCGTCCAGGATGCTGCAGGAAGGATCTTCCATACAGGAAATCCTACAGAAATTCTATGAAAACGCAGAGTGTATAACGATTCCCTGATCTGGTAAAAATATGATCAGAGGTGATGTTATGCGTAGAAATCAAAAGAGTTTTTTGATTGTGCTGTGCCTTTGCATGCTTTCCATATCCGGAATAGTTGGCGTGTATCAGTACCGTAAAGGGCAGAACCAGGAAACGGAGCCGGAGGCTCCGCAGCAGAGCGCCCAGACGGAAGAAACGCGGGAAACCAAACCGGAGAAAGAAGCGGCAAATTCAGAAGGTACAGTCGCCCAGGCAGATACAGAAGAGAATTTAGACGAAGCGAAAATTGAAACAGAAGAAGATATTTATGAGATAGGAGAAGCGGAACTGGCACAGGCAGAAGAGACAGAAGAAGACGCTGTCTCCGATGAAACAGAGGAAACAGCCGTGCAGTCTGAAAACGCGGAGGAGGAACCTTCTGACGGAGGAGAGGCGGATGCATCCGAAACGGAACAGTTTGCATTTGCTGATGACAGCAGGCTGATCTGGCCGGTGGACGGAGATGTGATCCTGAATTACAGTATGGATAAAAGCATTTATTTTTCCACTCTGAACCAGTACAAGTACCATCCGGCCATTGTGATCAGCGCTGAGGTGGGAAGCGAGGTTCGGTGCGCGGCCCGCGGGGAAGTGACAGATATCTCGGTAAATGAAGAAACCGGCACAACATTGACCATGGATATCGGAAGCGGATATCAGGCGATATATGGTCAGCTGAAAGAAGTGACGGTGGAAGAAGGAGATACGGTAGAATCCGAAACAGTGATCGGATATGTAAGCGAACCTACAAAGTATTATACGCTGGAAGGAAGCAACCTGTATTTTCAGCTGTTGAAGAACCGGGAACCGGTCAATCCCATGGATTATATGGAATAAAAAATACCTGCACGGATTCGGAGGAGAAAACGTGCAGGTTTTTTCTTTACATCAAAGCGATGTAGAACATTACTACATAGTGGCAAAGGCTTCCGCCCATTACAAACAGGTGAAAGATCTCGTGAGAGCCAAAGAATTTGTGTCTTGCGTTAAAGAACGGGAGCTTCAGAGCGTAGATAATTCCGCCGATGGTATAGATAATGCCGCCTGCGACCAGCCAGGCAAAAGCGGCCGCGGGAAGAGACTGTACCAGAGGAACCAGCGCGCCTACACAAAGCCATCCCATGGAGATGTAAATCAGGGAGGAGAACCATTTAGGACAGGTGATCCAAAATGCTTTGATCAGCATGCCGATCAAAGCGATACTCCACACAAGGATCAGAAGAGGGATTCCGATGCTGTCTCTGAGAGGAATCAGGCAGACAGGCGTATAGCTTCCCGCGATCAGGATGAAGATCATCATGTGATCGACCTTCCGAAGTACCTTGTTTACTTTTTCTGAAATATTGAAAGTGTGGTAAGTTGTGCTGGCGGCATAGAGAAGCACCATGCTGGCAGCAAAAACGGCGAAAGCCGCAACCGTGCCGACACTGTCGTTGGATGCGGCGACAGCCAGCAGAGGCACGGCGGCGATTCCTGCCAGAATCATTCCGATAAAATGGGTCAATGCGCTGCCCGGGTCTTTGATGCTTAATGTCATAGTAATTCCTCCTTTATATCTTTCTATCATATGATGTAGTATTCAAAACCATGTCTCGATTTATTCATATTATAACGCGGTGTGGAGAAATTGCAAGCATATTTTTGTAAACAATAAAATTTATGCAAAAAAGGCAGCCCTCGAAAGGACTGCCCTTGATAAAATCATTTTTTATTTTAGAAGATACGGCGTACGGCAAGTACATTCTTATATGTAACCGGCGATGTGAATTTAATGCCGGTAGCCGCGGTGCTGGCATGTACAATCGTATTGTTTCCTACATAGATGCCCACATGTCCGCTGTAGCAGATAATATCGCCCGGCTGTGCCTCCGCCAGACTTACGCCGTAGCCTGCGCTCCGCAGCGCGCTGGAACTGTGCGGAAGGCTTACTCCGAAGTTCGCATAGACGCTCATGACAAATCCGGAACAATCCGCTCCGTTGGTCAGGCTGGTGCCGCCGTATACGTACGGGTTGCCGACGAACTGAGACGCGAAACCTGCAACGGAATTGCCGGAGGCGCTTCCCGCCCCGCTTCCGACAACTGAGGAAGATTCAGAACCGGAACTGCTGCTCTGGCTGCTCTTTGCCTTGGCTGCCGCCGCCGCGTGGGCCGCTTCTTTCGCCGCCTGCTCTTTCGCCAGCCGTGCCTCTTCTTCTTCTTTGGATTCTGCGTACACATAATCCGTACGAAGCTCCACGAAATCTTTAGAAACCCATCCGTCGCCTTCTTCTATAGAAACTTTAACAAACCCATCGGTTTCATCGGTAACCGTCAGTTCCTCCCCCATGGGAATCAGGCCCAGGATCGGAGAATCTGTAGTGGCGTCCTGACGGACCCTTAAAGTCTCTGTCGTGACGGTGGCCACTCTGGTTCCCACCTGCTCCGCGACGCTGGCCGCGTCTGATGCGATGATCACATATTCAGATTTTACATAACCGGTGACATTTCCGGAAGTGATACGGTACCAACCGTTTTCTTCTGCTTCTACCGTGCCTACGGACTTATCATACAGCTTGCCCACTACTTCGCTTTCTTCAGTCGCCTCGCTGCGGATATTTACATAATCGCTGACCTGCGCAATGCACATGCCGGTGTAATTATTCTTGACTGCCTCGTCCAGCGCGCTTGCCATCTCGCTGTCAGAAGCTGCGGCTTCGTCGAAAGAAGAACTGATACCGCCAGCCAGCGCCAGATCGATCTGAGCTGCGTCTGCGGTCATTGGACGAACCAGAACAAGTGCTCCTGCGGTAAGACAAAGAAACAATACTTTTCGGAATGCCATTATGTACCCCCATTCATGTTTTTTACAAATTTATTCAAAATATTACGAATTTGTTACAACCAACACGCTGATTATAACAATATGTGTCGAATTTGTCAACCGAATCAGGCATATTTCCACGAAAAACCAAAGATTTTCTTAAGAAACGGGAAGTTTTTTTAAGAAGATATTGACATGACATGAAAAACAATTATAATAATTATTACTAATATTGATTGTTGAAGGGAGGGACGGAGGATGGCAGCACTCAAATACAGCAGACAGCGCGAGGCGATCAAGAGCTATCTGTGCGGCAGAGAGGATCATCCCACGGCGGACATGATATATACCAGTATTCGCGGCGATTTTCCCAATATCAGCCTGGGTACCGTGTATCGGAATCTTTCCTTATTAGTAGAGCTGGGGGAGATACGTAAGATTACAACGGATGGAGCGGACCGGTTCGATGCGCGTGTCACGCCTCACAGCCATTTTATCTGCAGAAAATGCGGATGTGTGATGGACGTTATGGTACCGCTTAACGACCCGGTGCCGCAGGTCAATCAGAGCTGGGGACACGGCGAAGTGGAAGGGTGCCGAATGGAATTTTACGGTATTTGCGAACAGTGTAAACAAAGCGCAAAATGTTCCTGAAATATTGAAAAAAACTATTGACAAGCCAGAATGAAAATACTATAATGACGATAACAGTAATCATTACTGTTTTGCAAAAAGATCAAAAATATTTTTTATAAGAAAAGGAGAAAAAACAATGGCAAAATGGGTATGCAATGTTTGTGGGTATGTTTATGAAGGAGACGCAGCACCGGAGAAATGTCCGCAGTGCGGAGCGCCTGCAAGTAAGTTCACCAAGCAGGAAGGGGAAAGAACCTGGGCTGCTGAACATGTGGTAGGCGTAGCGCAGGGTGTAAGCGAGGATATTCTGGAAGATCTGAGAGCAAATTTCAACGGAGAGTGCAGTGAAGTTGGTATGTATCTTGCTATGGCTCGTGTGGCTCACAGAGAGGGATATCCGGAGATCGGCCTGTACTGGGAGAAAGCAGCTTATGAAGAGGCTGAGCATGCTGCAAAATTCGCAGAGCTTCTGGGAGAGGTTGTTACCGACAGCACCAAGAAGAATCTGGAGATGCGTGTAGAGGCTGAGAACGGAGCTACCGCCGGTAAGTTTGATCTGGCAAAACGTGCAAAAGCAGCTAATCTGGATGCAATCCATGACACGGTTCATGAGATGGCAAGAGACGAGGCTCGTCACGGAAAAGCTTTCGAAGGCCTGCTGAAGAGATACTTTGGCTAATAGATGAATATATGCGGGGCTGCCGTCAGGCGGCCCCCTTTTTACGCTTCTTCCATCTTCCGGAGCGTCTCTTCCCGGATCGCCTGTCTTAAATGTGTCAGGTAAGGGGAAAACGCCGCTTTGTCATTTCCATAGGTGAGATTCAGTTCATACTCGTTTTCAGCCCAGGTGGATATGTGGGATTCGTTGTGCTGGATCACTGCTTCCAGACTGTCCATGGCCTTGAATATACGGGCTTCCAAAGTGGTCCGCTCTGCCATCTCTTTATATAAGGAAAGCATATCGCTCCGGAAGGGTTCCGGAAAGGACTGGACCCACCTGGTCAGCAGTTCCTCTTCTTTCTTTTCATCTTCGCCTGTTTTCAAAAATGTGGGAATGTCACCGGTAAATGCTTCTCCCAGGTCATGGATCAGACACATCAGGATCACTTTATCCATATCCGCATCCGGAAACTCATCCCGAACCAGATAAGCCATCAGAGCGATGCGCCAGCTGTGTTCCGCTACGCTTTCCCGGCGTCCGCCGGAGGTATAGCAGTGCCGCGGCGTATCTTTCAGACGCTCTGCCACGTGAAGTATTTCCAACAATTTCTCTGCATTCATAGTCGGTTCCTCATTTCCATTATTCTCATTGTTCCTGATTATAACATAGCCCGCATATCTGCGGAATAGGTAAGGTATGTGAATTATTTGAAAAATTTATGTGAATTATCTGCGAATAATTTTTTGGGGAAATCTTATTGACAAACGGGAAAATATGCAGAATGCACAAAACCGGAAATATCCCATGGATAACTCAAAAGATACCCACTTCTTATCAAAAAATTATCCACATTTAAAATTGCTTAAAATAGCGTAAGAAAAAAGTTGTTCACAAAGTTATCCACATTATCCACATTTTTGGGGTAAAATCGGTGGATTATACACAGGACAAAACAAAACAGATGTTTTGTGATTATCTTCTAAAATCCACATTTCAGGAAAAATCTGAAAAGTTTTCTTAACTTCAGAAATGTCAAAATAAGTGTTTTATTGTCAGACATTAACAGTTCAGGACAACACATCTTGCAATTCTGACATAATCGTGTAAAATAGCTTTGGAAATGATTAAGATTGGAGAAAATAACGTGCGTTTGAGAAATATCCGGGGATCACGGGAAGTCATTGCAGAGAGCCCCTATGTGATCCATGAAGAAGAGTCCAGGGCAGGAACCTGGAAAGAGATTTTTGGAAATGATCATCCGGTTTGCATAGAGATCGGTATGGGAAAAGGGAAATTTATCATGGAGACAGCCAGAAGAAATCCTCAGAATAATTATGTGGGGATTGAGAAATATTCCAGCGTGCTGCTCCGCGCCCTGGAAAAGATGGATCAGGAGGAACAGCCTCTGAAAAATCTGTATTTTGTGCGGATGGACGCGGAGTACATTACAAAGGTGTTTGCCGCGGGAGAAGTGTCCGGGATCTATCTGAACTTCTCGGATCCCTGGCCAAAAGACCGACACGCGAAGCGGAGGCTGACCAGTCCGGAATTCCTGCGGAGATACGATCAAATATTGATCCCGGAGGGAAAAGTAGAATTCAAGACAGATAACCGCCCGCTTTTTGACTTTTCGCTGGAATCTGTCAAAGAAGCGGGCTGGAAGCTGGATGCGGTCACTTTCGATCTGCATCATGATGATAAGATGAATCAAAATAATATTATGACGGAATATGAGGAGCGTTTTTCCGCCCAGGGGAATCCGATTCATAAGATGGTGATCAGCAGATAAAAAGTCTGTAAAAATTTTGTGAAAAAAGACTTGCATTTTTTCTGCGCATCCAGTATAATATGTTTTGTTCGGTTGGAACAGAACAAAATAAATTGCGTCTTTAGCTCAGCTGGAAGAGCACCTGACTCTTAATCAGGGTGTCCAGGGTTCGAGCCCCTGAAGACGCAGGTTAGAGCACTGTTTTTGGGACAAGGAAGCCCGGGGGCGGTGTTCTTTTTTTGCGATACAGGAAAATTGAGACGAGAGGTGTGCAATATGCACACAGGTAAAACATTTATATGATGACGCAAATATTCCGCATGTTGTAAACGCGTGTTATATTTAGTATAATTTAGCAAAAAAGAGATGGACTTTTCAAAATCAGTATACTATGATGAGTATAAAGACGGACAAGCTGCATATGTTTATATGGTGAGATGTGAGGATAATTCCATCTACACCGGAATTGCCCGGGATCTGAGACGGCGGATGAGAGAACATTATTACAGGAAGAAATCCGCTGCCAAATATACGAAGAGCAGACAGCTGCTGTCGTTGGAGATGGCCTGGACCGCTCCTGGCTGGCCGGCGGCCGCGAAGCTGGAAGCGCGGATCAAGCGGCTTTCTAAAAAGAAGAAAGAGGCCCTGATCCGGGAACCGGAACTGGCAAATATCTGGTTTCCCGAATTGCAGGAGGAAGGCGTTTACATGCCCTGCGAAGGCATTTCACTGGAGGATTGTTTGAAAGAAGAGGAGAGTACATCGATGGACAGGCTGGAAGAGCAGATTTCCTTCCTATTGGAGATAGATAAGCAGAAAGAGATCATCCGTCAGACTTATCTGGCAGACGGGAGCCGTAAGGAGACAGACGCGGAACATGCCTGGCATATAGCGGTCATGTGCATGGTGCTCAGCGAGTATGCCAATGAACCTATCGATGTGCCGAAGACGGTCATGATGCTGCTTCTGCACGACGTCATCGAGATCGACGCAGGCGATACTTACGCCTATGACGAGGCGGGCAACGCGACGAAGAGAGACCGGGAAGTCAGAGCTGCGGAACGTATCTATGGATTGCTGCCGGAGGACCAGAGGGAATATTTCAGAGGTCTTTGGGACGAGTTTGAGGCCATGGAGACGCCGGAAGCGAAGTTTGCCAATACTTTGGACAAGATCCAGCCGGTACTGCTGACGGACCGTGCGAAAGGGAAATCCTGGCTGGAGCACGGGGTGCGCAGCGATCAGATCCTGAAGCGGAATGAAAGGACTCATGAAGGTTCTGAAGTTTTGTGGGATTATGTACGGGATATCATTAAAAAGAATACGGAGGGTGGTTTCATAAGGGGAGAAGACAACGGAGCATGAGGGTCTTCTCCCTTATAAAAACCATCTGGGATCATTATATACAAATATGAGATACTGGCAATAATGGCAGGTGGACCTGGAATTCTGTTCCCTTGCCCACAGTGGAACGCAGATGGATGGTGCCGTGGTGGGCGGAGACGATCCGCTGCACGATGGCGAGTCCCATTCCGGTGCCGTTTTCTTTGTGGGTGACGAACGGGCGGAAGATTTCTTCCTGCTGTTCGGGCGGGATTCCGCATCCGTTGTCTTTCACAGCGATCATCAGCCGTTTGTCATGAGTGAATACCTTGAGGGTGATGCGTCCGCGCTCGGTGATGGATTCCATGGCGTTCTTGATCAGGTTGAGGAACGCCTGCTTCAGACGGACGGAATCTCCGTAAAAATCCGGATAGGCGTCGTCCAGCTTGACCAAAAGAGGAATGTGCTGCCGGATCAGTTCCGGCAATAAGGTGTCCTTCAGATCGTAGGCGAATTCTTTCGGATCGATCTTGCTGAAATTGAGCTGATCCCCGTTGTTAAAGGCAGATATGTCGTCCAGCAGAGTACGCATATACTGGAGATCATTCTTCATCTGACTCCAGAATTCGAAACTTTCGACTTCCGGATGCATTTTCTGGATCCATTGCATGGAACTGTTCACGTAGGTAAGAGGATTCCGGATCTCATGTGAGATCTGGGAAAGAGTAAGATGATAATCATTCTTGATGGCAGTTACTAATTCTTGAAATGTCTGATCCTTTGCCATCATCCGCTCTATCTTTTCCTGTTCGTCATAAGTTAGCATATGATCACTCCCTGATTGACAATATAGCAGAAATGTCAAAAATTGGCAAATGAATTCGTTCGACAAAATTCGACAAAACCCGATGAAATTGTATAATAAGAAACTTTAAAGTGTCAGAAGAAAAGAGAAGGAGGAGATTGACATGAAAGACCAAAACTGTATTTTCTGTAAAATCGCGAATGGAGAGATTCCGTCCACTACATTATATGAGGACGAAGATTTTCGTGTAATACTGGATATGGGTCCTGCCACCCGGGGACACGCGCTGCTGCTTCCCAAAGAGCATTATGCCAACCTGTTCGAGCTGGACGATGAGCTGGCGGCGAAAGCGCTGGTGACTGCGAAAAAGGTAGCGGCCAGGATGAAGGACGCACTGGGAGCAGATGGCTTTAATCTGGTGCAGAACAACGGCGAAGCAGCCGGACAGACGGTATTTCATTTCCATATGCATCTGATTCCGCGCTATGAGAATGACGGCGCCGGCATCACCTGGACGCCGGGCAGTACGACTCCGGAAGAGATGGCGGAAGTGAAGCGGCTTGTGGACGAAAAATGAGCCGGAGGGAAGAACCCCGCAGAGAAGATCAGGATCAGCGTCTGGAAGAATATTTTATGAAATACCATACGATGGTGATCCGCAATGTGTATCAGCGGATGAAGGATTATTATGCAGCCGAAGATATCTGTCAGGAGACCTTTATACGGTTGGCCGGTCATCTGGACGAAGTACCTCCGGAGAAAGTGAAGGCATGGCTGATCTGTGTATCGGATAACCTGGCACTGGATATTCTGAGGAAACACAAGAGCAAAGAGGCGGCGCTGGAGCGTATGCAGGAGGAGGTCAGGAGAAAACAGGGAACAGAGCCGGATAAGGTGATGGAACGTCTGGAAGAATTCCGGGAAACCGGCATGGCCCTGAAAGAGCTGAAGGAGATCCGGCCCAACTGGTATGAAGTGATCAGGATGAGCTGTCTCGAAGATATGGATACCCGCGCCATCGGAAAGGCATTGGGTGTGCGGCCTATGCTGGTCAGCAAATGGAAAGAGAGGGGGCGGCGCTGGCTTCGGGACGCGTACAGGAAGAAAAAAGAGGACGGATAAAAAATGCGGCATGTAAGAGATGAAAAACATGCGAAGAAGATGCAGGAAATATATCAGCAATACCGTACAGCGGTAGTCCGGCATGCGTATTCTATGCTGCAAAACCGTGCGACAGCGGAGGATATCTGCCAGGAAACATTTCTGCGCCTGGACAGAGACCTGCATAAGATACCGCCGGAAAAAGTGAAATCCTGGCTGTTCAGCGTATCCGGCAGACTGGTCCTGGACTATCTGCGGAAAATGGGAAGAGTGGAGGTCTCTGCCGAAACGGTTGAAGAAAAGAGACAGACCTGCCAGGATGACCGGATGGAACCGGAACGGGTTCTGGAGCGGATGGAGCAGGCGGGCACTTATAAAAGGGCTCTGGAATATCTGAGAGAAGAGAAACCCCTCTGGTATCAGGTGGTTTGTATGGCTTACCTGGAAGAGAAAAGCAACCGGGAAATCGCAGAAGAGCTGGGAATCAGCTCCAATCTGGTCAGCCAGTGGAAGCGCAGGGCCTCCGCCTGGCTGAGAAAGGTATATGAAGAAAGGGAAAATGTATAGCGTCAGCTGCAGACTTCTTCAAGGACGCCCATGATCGTGTCAATGGCGTCAGACTGCGGGCACTCTTCCATGGCTTTCAGATAATCCTGACGGTGTTCCGAAAGGTGTTCGAGGGCAGAGAGAAGGCTTTCCTCTGTCAGTTCATCCTCTTCCAGGACCATGGAAAATCCCTGGCGCTCGAAAGAACGGGCATTCAGGATCTGGTCTCCGCGGCTGGCCTTGGCAGGAAGAGGGATCAGAAGTGCAGGTTTGCGCAGCGCCAGCAGTTCACAGATCGCGTTGGCCCCGGCCCGGGAGATCACCAGGTCGCACAGGGCGAACAGGTCGGCCAGCTCTTTCTGAATATATTCATATTGTACATAGCCGGTGATATTGGTCAGGGATTCGTCCAACTTGCCCTTGCCGCACAGATGGACGATCTGCCAGTGCTCCAGGAGCTTTGGAAGGGCTTCCCTGACAGCATGATTGACGGCGGCAGCGCCGAGACTTCCGCCCATAACCATCAGTACAGGCTTGTCCGGCGTAAAACCGGTCATGTTGAGGGCGCGGATACGGTTTCCTTCCCGCAGCTCCTGACGGATCGGGCATCCGGTCAGTACCGCCTTCCCTTCGGGGAGATACTGCAGGGTTTCCGGGAAATTACAGCAGACTTTTGTAGCGGAAGGAAGACTCAGCTTATTGGCCAGGCCGGGCGTCAGGTCGGATTCGTGGCAGACTACCGGGATATGGAGCCGGGAAGCGGCCACCACCACAGGGACGGCCACAAAACCGCCTTTGGAAAAGACCACATCCGGTTTTAATTCTTTCAGGATCCTGGCAGCCTGACGGTAGCCTTTCAATACCCGGAACGGATCCGTGAAGTTCTTCAGGTCGAAGTAACGGCGGAGCTTTCCGGAAGAAATACCATAGTAAGGAATGTCCTGGGACTGGATCAGTTTTTTCTCGATCCCGTCCATGGAACCAATATAAAAGATCTCATAATCTGCGTCACGCAGACGGGGAAGCAGGGCGATATTGGGCGTTACATGCCCCGCGGTGCCGCCGCCTGTCAGTACGATTCGTTTCATAATCATGCCCTCCTGGCAAATGCTTTCTACTCAGATTATGATATAGGAAAAGGGAAAAGTCAACGGTAACAATGCAGCAGATGAAGTGGAGAAAAACATGAAACGTGACAAAGACGACTGGCTGGACCAGAAAATCACAGAAGAACTTCTCGCCATGGCGGACGAGAGGGAAAAAGAGCTGATGGAGATGGAAGAGCTCCAGGACATCGATATGCCCATCGAAAAATTCGAGGACATCAAGAGGGAGGCTGAACGCCGCAGGCGGAAAAGCCGCTGCGGTATTCTGCGCCCCCGTACGGCGATCATCGCAGCAGCGTTGCTGGCTCTTCTGCTGGGAGTTGGTGTGGTGACTGTGGGAAGCAGGGAGTATAGGCCGGAGATCATAGAACGGGAGCAGGGAACTGAGACGACAACGAAGATAAATAATACGGAGGATGCAGTTGCCAGCGCGTATGATGAGGAAGAGGTGTGTCAGGAGATTGAGGAGAAGTTGGGGGTAATTGCGCCGAGGCTTGGGTATCAGCCGGAAGGTATGACTTTATATGAATATTGGATTGATGTGGAAGTGGGAGAAGCAGTTGTAAAATATGATGAAGATATATATGAATTACAGATATATATTAGTAAAGATTTTGATGAATCTAGTATACATTTTGAAATGGATGGAGTTAAACGGGAATCGGTTTTTATAGTAACAAACGGTATAGAAGTTCCGATATGTGAATATATAGATTCAAATGGTAATAGATATTTTCAAAGTGAATTTGAAATTTTTAATACGTATTATTGTATTACAGGAAAAATGGACCTAGAGGTGTATAGTGAAATTATTGAAAATTTAGCTATAAATAATGTTTGAATTGTCATAATTTAGTTATTTAATCGTTATTAAAGATGTGGATATCTACAATTATAAAAGAGAGGAGGCGGAATATGGACTACAAGAAAATCGGAATTATAATTGCTATGTGTACGATGTTTTTGGGTTCTAGCTTGAGTGTATCAGCTGAGGAAATTGAACCGGCGGGATATCATGTATACGATATTCAAGAGGAACAGGCTTCAGATATTTGGTATGGAACAGCTCGTGGAACCTATCTTAGAGCAGCTGTTTCAAAGATTTTAAAAGGAAGCACTGCAAAATACGTATCCTGCTCAGGTACTACATTTGCGCATCAAGCAAGTGATCGTGTATTTGTGCGGATTTATTTGGATCAAAGTGATAATGGTACAGATGGCTGGTGGACAGTAAATTATTGGACAGGTGAAAGCCATAATAATTCTACAGCACATGTTTCCACAGTGGATTATCAAATTACTCGAGACAAATATTATCGAGTGAAAGGGTCTCACTCCGTTACAGAAGGTGAGACAACAGAGGTAACCACCACTTGTACGGATGCTCTTTATTTTGATTAACTGTTAAATAAGAGGGTTTAATTTTCTCTGATCTATTCATATGTTCTAATAGTATCAGTAAAAATCAATCAACGAAACACCCAGCAACCGTGTCAGCGCAAGGCAGGGTTGGCTGAAAACTACATAAAATTATTACAACTGAATATGGATTTTATTTTGTGATCCGGCCGGATCCAGACATATCTGCATAAGCAGAAAAACCAAAGAAAAAACCAGACTGTTGTGTAAAACAGTGGTTATACAAAAGCTGGAGTTTTGAACTACACTTCAGAACTTATTTAGTCATTCACAAAAGCAAGAGGAAACAGCTGTCCCGCGCCATCGGCGCGGGACAGTCCTTTTCTGCATATTAATATTAAATTCAGCGGCCTCTCAAGGTCTTAATGTGATGAATTCCGTACAGGAGCAGAGAGATTGCAAGCATGACGGCGCAGGCAACGATCAGGATATCGGACACAATCATAGGGATATGAACCCAAAAAACATGCGCGAACATGGTAATATAGAGAAGAAAAGTCGCTGCCTTGCCGTGCCAGTCCGCGCTGAACACCGTTTTTGTTTTATGGATGACCAGCAGTCCGGAGATACTCATAAACAATTCTTTAAAGATCATGATCACAACCAGGATAAGCATGAGCGGATAACGGGTGACGAGGCAGATAAGCATAGATATCTGCGTCAGTTTATCCGCAACCGGGTCGAGAACTTTACCTACATTGCTGACCATATGAAAGCGTCTGGCGATAAAACCGTCCGTAATATCCGTAATGCCGGAGATCAGAAGCACCAGTCCGGTGTAAAAATATTTTTCCTGAAGGTACAGCCAGACAAACAGGGGAATCAGTAAAAGCCGGAATGCAGAAAGCAGATTGGGTATGGTTAAGATTCGGTTCTCAGGCTGTATATTGTTCTTCATGACGATATGATCCTTTCTCTGATGAAGTGTATACTGCATTTGCCTCCATTCTAGTACCAAATAGGAAGGATGTCAATTTGCGGACGAAGAGAAAAGTTTTGCCCAAAAGGTTTTGACAGGGCCTTGAAATCCTGCCAGGCTTATGGTATGTTTCAGATACAGATCGAACAGGAAGTGTTCTGCTTCCTGCATTCCATTTAGACAATTACACAGGGGGAGTTTGCATGGGAAGAGACAACGTGATTGTAAACCGCTGGTTTTCACAGAAGGAGCGGTTTGCGGATCTGATGAACGGCTGTCTGTTCCAGGGACAGCAGATCATATTGCCTGAGCAGCTGGAAAAGCTTGACCGGGAGACGGATCTTTTTATCCCGGGAAAGCCAGGAACAGAGATGATTCAGGGAAAAGGGATACAGCGCTACCGGGATGTGGCAATGCGCTGGGAGGACAGAGCAGAGCTGGCGATCCTGGCATTGGAGAATCAGGAGCGGGTACACTATGCCATGCCGGTGAGGACGATGATTTATGACGGGCTGTCTTACGCGGAGCAGATTGAAGAAAACTGGAAAGACCGGAAAGATACCGGAGACAGGACAAGCCGGGACGAATTCCTCTCACATTTCCGGAAGACAGACAGGCTTTATCCGGTGATCACGCTGGTATTCTATTATGGCTCCAGACCATGGGATGGGAGCAGGGATCTTCATGGAATGATTTTTCCGAAAGGAGCCGGATGTGAAAAAGAAAATCTCCGGAAATACATACCGAACTACAGGATAAACCTTGTGGACGCGGAGCGGCTTCAGGATATAAACGTGTTTCAAACAGATTTACAATATGTATTAAATATGATAAAATACAGGCAAAAGAAAGAGAAAATTCTGGAATATGTGGAAGCGAACAGATCATATTTTCAGAGAATGAACATGGACACTTATCAGGCATTGAGCGTATTTTTAAATTCGGAGAAATGGCTGGAAGAGATAAGCGTACCGGAAGGGAAAGGAGAGATGGATATGTGTAAGGCATTGGAAGATATTTATGAAGATGGAAAAATAGAAAAACTCAGAGAACAAGTATCCAAGAAACTTCAAAAAGGAAAATCGCTGGAGACCATCGCCGAGGAATTGGAAGAGAGTGCAGAGACAATCAGTCAGCTGGCAAAAGAATTATCAGCAGTGGAAGCCGCGGCAGAGAAAAATAATTTATGAGTGTACGGGCAGAACATATGGATGTCAAATAATCAGCAAATTGGATTTTTGACATCCATATGCGGACAAATTATATTCCGGCGAGCAATGAGCCAAGCGGATATGCTTGCATCGGGGTTTTTTACTTTCTCCTTCGCCGTACTATATAATAAATGACAGCTGCGCCTATGACTGCTATCGTGATCACATATAACGGAATCGGCGGTGCGATCCGTCCGGCGAGAAAGATACTGGTGGGGCCATCCGCGCCGCCGATGATTGCCACGGAACTGTCGAGGGAAACAGATAAACGGATGGTTCTTTCACAGAGTGAGTACAGGCTGGCAGCGGCAAGCAGGACGCTGGCAAGCACCAGTATGATTAACACAGGATCTTTTTTTCGGAACTGTTCCGGGGCTGCAGCGGACAGGATCTCTCTGGCGGCTGCTTTCGGGGAACCGATCCGGGAGACGGCCTCTTCCTCCGTCATGTGATGCTCGGTCATGTCGGATATCATTTCATCATAATAACTGATGTTTTTCTGTATTTCGGTCTTTTTCAGACTCTTCAGCTCTTTTTTCAGTGCGCGTAAAAAATCTGCTTTATTCATGTTTTTCTACATCCTTTCCTGAAATAAATGCGATGACCTGGAGCAGCTGATCCTGTTCGGATATGAACTGTTCGAGATGTTTCCGACCTGCGTCGGTGATGCGGTAATATTTCCGGATCCGGTTATGATATTCTACATTGTGGGTATCCACGTATCCGCCCGATTCCAGCCTGCGCAGGATAGGATACAGGGTAGACTCGGAGATTTCGATACAGACAGAGAGATCCCGGATGATCTGATAACCGTAAGATTCTTTTTTCTGAAGTTCAGCCAGAACGCAATATTCCAACAGGCCTTTTTTTACTTGAGCGTCCATGAAATACCTCCATTTACATATTACTATATTATACATAGTATATAAAGTCAATAGTTCTTGTGCTTTAGAAAGAAAGGATTTATAATGAAGAGAACATATGTTTTGCAACGCGAATGAAGAAATGAGGGCGGAGAGTATGATGGAGCAGTTAAGCCTTTTTGACGACCGTCAGACCAGCGCGCCGTTGGCGAGCCGTCTGCGGCCGGAGACGCTGGATGAATATGTAGGGCAGAAGCATCTGCTGGGAAAGGGAAAGATCCTGCGGCAGCTCATCGACCGGGATCAGGTCTCGTCTATGATTTTCTGGGGGCCGCCTGGCGTGGGCAAGACGACGCTGGCAAGGATTATCGCAAACCGGACGCAGGCGTCCTTTATCGAATTCAGCGCTGTGACCAGCGGGATCAAGGAGATCCGGGAGGTGATGGCCCAGGCGGAACAGAACCGGAAAATGGGGATCCGTACGCTGCTGTTTGTGGACGAGATACACCGGTTCAACAAGGCGCAGCAGGACGCATTTCTCCCGTATGTGGAGAAGGGCAGCATTATTCTGGTGGGAGCCACGACCGAGAATCCGTCGTTTGAGATCAATTCCGCATTGCTTTCCAGATGCAAGGTCTTTGTACTGAAGGCGCTGGAGGAAGGAGATCTGCTGGAGCTTCTGCACCATGCGCTTGAGAGCCCGAAAGGTTTCGGAGATATGCAGGTGTCGATCGGAGAAGAGCATCTGGAAGCCATTGCCCGTTTCGCCAACGGAGACGCCAGGACAGCGCTGAACACGCTGGAGATGGCGGTGCTGAACGGGGAGATGGATACGGACGGCCTGATTCATGTGGATGATGAAGTCCTGGCGCAGTGCATGAACCGCCGTTCGCTGCTCTACGATAAAAATGGAGAAGAGCATTATAATCTGATCTCCGCCCTGCATAAATCCATGCGCAACAGCGACCCGGACGCCGCGGTCTACTGGATGTGCCGGATGCTGGACGGAGGAGAGGATCCGCTGTACATTGCCAGGCGGCTGATCCGTTTCGCCAGCGAGGACGTGGGCATGGCCGATCCCCAGGCGCTGCCCCTGGCTGTGTCTGTCTATCAGGCGTGCCATTTTCTGGGCATGCCGGAGTGCGACGTGCATCTGACCCACGCGGTGGTCTATCTGTCCATGGCGCCGAAATCGAATGCGCTCTATACCGCGTGTGAAGCCTGTAAAAAAGACGTGAAAGAACTTCCGGCGGAACCGGTGCCGCTGCAGATCTGCAACGCGCCTACCGGCCTGATGAAAGAACTGAATTACGGAAAAGGCTATATCTATGCCCATGACACAGAGGAAAAACTGTCCCGGATGCAGTGCCTCCCGGACAGCCTGGCGGGGAAGCGGTATTATTATCCTACAGAGCAGGGACAGGAAAGAAAGGTAAAAGAGCGGCTGGAAGAGATCTTAAAGTGGAAGAATGAGGAGTAAATATATCACCACCTTCTCCGGTATTCTCCCGGCGTGACGCCCTCGACTCTTTTGAACATCCTGGAAAAATAGTTGGCGTCGCTCATGCCGCATTCGTGCGCGATCTTTTCTACAGGAAGATCCGTAAAGCGCAGCAGCTGCTTGGCGTGGGTGATGCGTACCTGCGCCAGATAGCTGTTTATGGAAAGGCCGAACTGCTCCCGGAAGATGCGGGTCAGGTAGAATTTATTGATATAAAAAAGTTCCGCCAGGCCGTCCAGGCTGATTTTCTTCTGGTAATTCTGATCCAGGTATTCCTTCACATTCTGGAGATCCCTTCTGCGGGACGCGCTGTGGGGGCTTCCGGAAGGGTTCCAGCTCTCTTCCATGAGATGGGTCAGAAGAGATGTAAGCGTCTCATAGATCTTCATATCCCGTATATAGGCGTTGGAGGACGCGATTTCGTAGAGCCGGTCCAGGATCGATATATAGGTTTCCGGATTCCTGCTGTGAAAGCAGGGCGCGCCTCCCCGCTCCACATATTTTTCATAGATTCCGTTCATGTTGGGTCCATAAAAATGGGCCCATTTCAGTGTCCACAGATCCTCCGAGGTGCGGTGGGAATAGGGTCTTCGGCAGTCCAGAAAGACACAGTCTCCGCCGGAAAGGGGATAAGTGCGCCCGTCATATTCCAGCGTGCCGGATCCTTTTTCCACAAGGAAAAACAGATAGGAAGCAAGATTTTCCCTTTTGCTGGTGTGAGGCTTCTGTGCCTGCAGGGTTCCGGTTTCCTGTAAGTGGATCAGGTTGGTCTTGGCGAAGACCGAAGGCGTATAAAGGATCCGGCTGGAATTGACCAGATTTCCCTGAAATAACGATGCATCCATAAATGTTCTCTCCTTTTTCGCGCAGCGCGGAAGCGGGACCGCCGCATTCATTTACAGGTCTGAAGTAAGTATAACAAAAAAGTCAATATAATGCTAGCAGTCTGCAAGATATACACTTATAATGCACGGACGACTTGATTAGAATAAGTAACAGAGCGTTTTTAACTGTTAAATTGTCATGGCGCGGACGGCCCATGGCTGAAATACATGAGAAAGTTGAGGAATCATATGAAAAAAGCGTTAATCACGGGTATCACAGGACAGGACGGATCTTATCTGGCAGAGTTTCTGCTGGAAAAGGGCTACGAGGTGCACGGCGTCACCAGACGCGCATCCATTTCCAATACATCGAGGATCGATCATCTGATCGAGAAACAGGCAGTGACGCTGCACGACGGGGATCTGTCGGATTCTTCGTCGTTGATCCGCATCATCGGCCTGGTACAGCCGGATGAGATCTACAATCTGGCGGCTCAGTCCCATGTACAGGTGTCTTTCGATGTGCCGGAGTATTCCGGAGAGGTAGACGCCATCGGGGTCCTGAGAATCCTGGAGGCAGTACGGATCCTGGGACTTACGAAGAAGACAAAGATCTATCAGGCGTCCACGTCGGAATTGTACGGAAAAGTGGAAGAGGTGCCGCAGAATGAGAATACGCCGTTCCATCCGTACAGCCCGTACGCGGTGGCGAAACAGTACGGTTTCTGGATCACGAAAGAATACCGGGAGGCTTACGGGATGTTCGCGGTGAACGGCATCCTGTTCAACCATGAATCCGAGCGCCGGGGAGAGAATTTTGTGACCAGAAAAATCACTCTGGCAGCAGGACGGATCGCCGAGGGGCTTCAGGATCATCTGGAGCTGGGCAATATGGATTCCCTGCGCGACTGGGGATACGCCAAGGATTACGTGGAGTGCATGTGGCTGATCCTGCAGCAGGAGGTGCCGGAGGATTTCGTGATCGCCACAGGCGAGCAGCACACCGTGCGCGATTTTACGGAGAGAGCGTTCCGCGCCAACGGCATCGAACTTCGCTGGGAGGGAAGCGGCCTGGATGAGAAGGGATATGACAAAGCCACCGGAAAGATGCTGGTATGTGTAAATCCGGCATGGTTCCGCCCCACAGATGTGGATAACCTCTGGGGAGACCCCACCAAGGCGAAGACGGTGCTTGGATGGAATCCGCAGAAGACCAGTTATGAGGAACTGGTGCGGATCATGGCGGAGCATGACCGCGCGCTGGCGAAGAAAGAAGCGGCCATGAAAGCGGCAGGACAGGTATAACAGGATATAAGCAGGAGGATGAAGACGATGATGGAAAAAGACGCGAAGATCTATGTGGCGGGACACCGGGGCATGGTAGGCTCGGCGATCCTCCGGGAACTGAAAAAGGAAGGATATCACAATTTTGTGCTGAGAACCCATAAAGAACTGAATCTGTGCCGCCAGGATGAAGTGGAGAAATTCTTTGCCGAAGAAAAACCGGATTATGTATTTCTGGCAGCGGCCAAAGTGGGCGGTATCGTGGCAAATCAGGAAGCGCTGGCGGATTTCATGTATGACAATATGATGCTGGAGATGAACGTGATCCACAGCGCATGGCAGAACGGCTGCAGGAAGCTTTTGTTCCTGGGATCCTCCTGTATCTATCCCAGGATGGCGCCCCAGCCCATGCCGGAGAGCTGCCTGCTCACTTCGGAACTGGAGAAGACCAACGAGGCCTACGCTCTGGCCAAGATTTCCGGGCTGAAATACTGTGAATTCCTGAACCGCCAGTATGGCACGGACTATATTTCCGCCATGCCTACAAACCTGTACGGACCCAACGACAATTACCATCCCACCCACAGCCATGTGCTCCCGGCTCTGATCCGCCGTTTCCATGAAGCGAAGGAGGCGGGGCTTGCGGAAGTGACCTGCTGGGGCACCGGCACTCCTCTCCGGGAGTTCCTGTATGTGGACGACCTGGCGGAAGCCTGCGTATTCCTGATGAACAATTACTCCGGAAACGAGACGGTAAACGTGGGTACCGGAAAGGAACTGACGATCAAAGAGCTGACGGAGCTGGTGGCGAAAGTGATCGGATATACCGGGGAAATTAAATGGGATCCGTCCAAACCGGACGGCACGCCCCGCAAGCTGCTGGACGTATCCAAACTGGAAAAACTGGGATGGAAATATCATACGGAGCTGGAAGACGGCATCCGTCTGGCATATGAAGATTTCCTGAACAACCCCATGCGCGCGGAGCGGTAAGGAGAAAGGACGGCATCATATATGAATATTGTATTATTATCCGGCGGATCCGGAAAGCGTCTCTGGCCCCTTTCCAACGATATCCGTTCCAAACAGTTTATCAAGATCTTCAAGAAAGAGGACGGAGAATATGAGTCCATGGTACAGCGGGTATACCGCCAGATCCGTTCCGTGGATCCGGACGCCACGGTGACGATCGCCACCAGCAAGACCCAGGTATCCGCGATCCACAACCAGCTGGGCGAGGGGGTGGGTGTCTGTGTGGAACCCTGCCGCAGGGACACGTTCCCGGCGATCGCGCTGGCAACCGCGTATCTCCATGATGTGAAAGGCATATCGGAAGAGGAGGCTGTGGTCGTCTGCCCGGTGGACCCTTATGTGGACCAGGATTATTTTGAAGCATTAAAGGAACTGGGCAGGCTCGCCGAGACCGGAGACGCCAATCTGGTGCTCATGGGAGTGGAGCCTACCTATCCCAGTGAAAAGTACGGTTATATTATACCGGCGGACAAGGAAAAAGTAAGCCGGGTGGATACTTTCAAGGAGAAACCGGACGCGAAGACGGCGAAAGAATATATACGCCAGGGCGCCCTGTGGAATGGAGGCGTATTCGCCTATAAGCTGAAGTATGTGCTTCAGCGCGCCCATGAACTGATCGATTTTACGGATTACGAAGATCTGTTCTCCAAATATGAGGGGCTTACGAAGATCAGCTTTGACTATGCGGTGGTGGAGAAGGAAAAGGATATCCAGGTCATGCGTTTCTCCGGACAATGGAAGGATCTGGGTACCTGGAATACGCTTACGGAGGCTATGGAGGACGCCAGCGTGGGCCAGGCGATCTTCAATGAAAACTGTGAGAATGTGCATGTGGTCAATGAACTGGATGTGCCGGTGCTCTGCATGGGTCTGAAAGACGTGGTGGTGTCCGCCAGTCCGGAGGGAATCCTGGTATCGGATAAAGAACAGTCCAGCTATATCAAGCCGTTTGTGGACCAGATCGATCAGCAGATCATGTTTGCGGAAAAATCCTGGGGCAGTTTCCGGGTGCTGGATATCGAGGATGAGAGCATGACGATCAAGGTGGTGCTGAATCCGGGCCACCGCATGAATTATCACAGCCATGAACGGCGGGACGAAGTGTGGACCGTGATCTCCGGAGAGGGCAGGACCATTGTGGACGGTATGGAACAGCCGGTGAAGGCCGGGGACGTGGTGACCATGCAGGCGGGATGCCGCCATACGATTATCGCCGACACAGAGCTGAAAGTGATCGAGGTACAGTTAGGCAAGGAGATCAGCGTCCATGACAAACAAAAATACGAACTGGAAGTATAACCGTCCTTTTCTGCTGAAACCGGCCGGGAAGGACTATCTGTGGGGCGGCAGCAGGCTCAATGATGATTTCGCGAAAGGGATCGATCTGGAACCTCTGGCGGAGACCTGGGAATGCTCCACGCATCCGGATGGTCCCAGCCTGGCGGCCAGCGGGGAACATGCGGGAAAGCTTCTGACAGAGGTGCTGAAGGAGCATCCGGAATATCTGGGCACCCATCCGCATACGGACGGAGAGCTGCCGATCCTGATAAAGTTTATCGACGCCAGGCAGGACCTGTCGGTGCAGGTGCATCCGGACGACGATTATGCCCGCGAGCATGAGAACGGTTCTCTGGGGAAGACAGAGATGTGGTATGTGATGGACGCCACGAAGGACGCCCGGCTCATATACGGTTTTTATCATGACATAGATAAGGAAACGCTTCGGCAGAGTCTGGAGCAGGGGACGGTGGAAAAATATCTTCAGAAAGTTCCCGTAAAAAAGGACGACGTCTTTTATATCGAGGCAGGGACGGTGCACGCCATCGGAGCGGGCGCTCTGATCGCGGAGGTCCAGGAAAGTTCCAATCTGACGTACCGGATGTACGATTACAACCGGGTGGACAAGTACGGCAGACATAGAGAACTCCATATTGAGAAAGCGCTGGAAGTGGCCAATCTGCATGGCAGCGCGGAACCTAGACAGCCCATGCGCGTGCTGAGATACAAAAAGGGATGCGCATCGGAGCTTTTATGCAGGTGTAAATATTTTCAGGTGGAGCGGCAGTTGATCAATACGGAACGCTATCGGGAGATGGCGGATATCCGTACGGGGAGCAATTCTTTTCAGGTGCTGCTGTGTATCGGCGGATGCGGTGTGCTTTTTGAGGAAAACGGAGAGTCGCTGAACTTTTTTAAAGGGGACTGCCTGTTCCTGCCGGCGGATTCCGTGCCGCTAAAAATACACGGCAGGGCGCAGATGCTGAAGGTAAGTTGTTAGGAGGAGACAGATGGAAGAGAGCAGAATCATGGAGCAGTACCGGATCTGGCGGGAGAATGCCAAGGCGGATCCGGATGTGGTAAAAGAGCTGCAGGAAATGGAAGGAGACGGAGAGCGGATTGAAGACGCGTTTTATCGGGATCTGGCTTTTGGAACCGGCGGGCTGCGCGGCGTGATCGGCGCGGGAACCAACCGGATGAATGTGCATACGGTGGCAAAAGCGTCCCAGGGACTGGCGGATTATGTGAAAAAACATTATGAAGGCGGCGCGAGGAAGATCGCGGTAAGCTATGATTCCCGCATCAAATCGGATCTGTTCGCGCAGGTGGCGTCCGGAGTATTCGCGGCCAACGATATTCAGGTGTATATTTATCCGCAGCTGATGCCCACTCCGTGCCTGTCTTTTGCGGTGAGGAATCTGAACTGCGCGGCGGGAATCATGGTGACGGCTTCCCACAATCCGTCCAAGTACAACGGATATAAAGTCTATGGAGAGGACGGCTGCCAGATCACGACGGAAGCAGCGGCAGAAATTCTGGGTGAGATCGAGAAACTGGATATTTTCAAAGAAGTACAGACCATGGACTTTCAGAAGGGTGTGGATGAAGGAAAGATTCATTATATCGGGGAAGATGTCTATACGGCGTTTGTGGAAGCGGTAAAAGGCCAGTCCATGCTGGATGAAAAGACGTTGGTGGACAAGGATGTGGCGATCGTTTACTCTCCGCTTAACGGAACCGGATTAAAACCGGTGCTCCGCACTTTAAAAGAAAGCGGATACACGAATATCACCGTGGTCAGAGAACAGGAACAGCCGGACGGCCATTTCCCGACCTGTCCGTATCCGAATCCCGAGATCCGGGAGGCGATGGCGCTGGGCATGGAATATGCCGCAAAATACCAGGCAGATCTTCTGCTGGCCACGGATCCGGACTGCGACCGGGTAGGCATCGCGGTGAAAAACCAGGATGGGGAATATGTGCTTCTGTCCGGAAATGAGACAGGCATGCTTCTTCTGGACTATATCTGTTCCCGCCGCAGGGAGATGGGGACGATGCCGGAGGATCCGGTGGCGGTGAAGACCATCGTGACCATTGATATGGCAGAGCGTATCGCGGCCCATTATGGCGTGCGGATGGTCAATGTGCTGACCGGATTCAAATTTATAGGAGAACAGATCGGGCTTCTGGAGAAGAAGGGAAAAGAGGATTCTTATATCTTCGGATTTGAGGAGAGCTACGGATATCTGAGCGGCTCCTACGTCAGAGACAAGGACGCTGTGGACGGCGCGTTCCTGATCTGCGAGATGTTTGCGTACTATAAGACGAAAGGCGTCAGCCTGCTGGAAAAACTGGAGGAACTGTACCGTACATATGGATTCTGTCTGAATACGCTGCATTCTTATGAGTTTGACGGATCGGCGGGATTCGCGAAGATGCAGGAGATCATGAAAGCATTTCGCGCGGGTCTGACACATATCGGGCCGAAAAAAGTGGAACGCTGCCTGGATTACGCGGACGGGCTGGACGGTCTTCCCAAGTCGGACGTGCTGAAATTCCTGCTGGAGGACAACTGCTCTGTGGTGATCCGTCCTTCCGGTACAGAGCCGAAACTGAAAGCTTATATTTCGGTGAGCGCTCCGGACAGAGCGGAAGCGGCGGCAGCGGAGAGCCGGATCGCGGAAAGTCTGAAAGAAATCATAAAATGAATCTTTGCGGAATAAGTTAAAAAAAAGAGAAATGAGGAGAATCGTTTGGAGTTTTTCTATTTTCTCTCGGATTTTATGATTCCGTTTGTGATCTTTTATCTGATCGCCTATGGCCTGACGGAAAAAGTACAGGTATATGATGAGTTCGTCGCCGGAGCCGCGGGCGGGCTGAAGATCGTCCTGAAGATTATGCCGACTCTGGTGGGGCTGATGGTTGCCGTGGGGATGCTGCGGGCGTCGGGATTTCTGGATCTGATATCCGGCCTTCTGGCTCCTGCGGCATCCTTTCTGCACTTTCCGGCGGAGCTGGTTCCTCTGACATTGATCCGGATGTTTTCCTCTTCAGCCGCATCCTCCATGGTGATAGACATCTATAAGTCTTATGGGACAGATTCCTATATCGGAACACTGGCGTCGATCATGATGGGATGCACGGAGACGATCTTCTATACTATGAGCGTCTATTTTCTGACCGCGAAAGTGACGAAGACCCGCTGGACCCTGGCCGGAGCACTGGCGGCCACTTTTGGAGGTCTGGCCGCCAGCGTGGTGCTGGCGGGGATGATGGGGTGATTTCTCCGGCGTTGAAGAGAAAAGAAAATTATGCTATACTTGCACCAGATAAGATGAATTTCTGTGAAGAAGGTGGGGCATGAACCGGGAAGAACTGTTGAATCAGCTGCTAGTAATGACATTTAATGAGATTATGGACGCAGAGAACCGCGCGTTGATTACCGGCGCGTTCAAAGAGATCTCTATCAATGACGTGCATATCATCGACGCGGTCGGAATCGCTGAGCCCAGAAACATGTCCACCGTGGCGAAGAAGATGTCGGTGACGGTAGGCACATTGACTACCGCCATCAACAATCTGGTGAAGAAGGGCTATGTCTCACGCATCCGCAGCGCAGAGGACAAGCGGGTCGTCCTGCTCTCTCTGACCGAGAAGGGCAGGAAGGTCTACCGGCGTCATGCCGCTTATCATAAAAAGATGGTTCAGACGGTCATGGAAGGGCTGGGCGGAGAGGAGATGGACGTCCTCGCCCGCGCCCTGGAAAAGATCCGGGGATACTTCCAGGAGGTTTAGCTGTTCTTCCAGGAGGAAAAAGGGCGCAGGTCCTGTGGTCAGGAACCATTCATGAAAATCTGATATGGAAATTTCCGGGGAGAGTGCCAGCGCGCTCTCTTTTAGTCTGCAGATTTCCAGATATCCCAGATAATATTTCAGATAGTTGGAAGGCTCTTCCAGTATATCTGTGTAAAGAGCACGGACCTGCTCTTCATCAGTGACGCCGAAAGAAGAAAGGTAGTTCCGGCATTCTTCCTCTGTCCATCCTTCCGTATGGACAGCCAGATCCAGAGTGGCGCAGATGGCATAATTCAGGGATGAAAGTGCCCGCAGGAAACCGGCTTCTGTTTCGGTAAGCCCCAGGAAATCGTAGGCATAGAATTCGCTGTACAGTCCCCATCCTTCTGTATACCCTCCCACATAGACCATGGAACGGATCGGGGCATACGCGCCTGCCCGTTCAAACGTATTCTGGTACAGATGGCCCGGATAACCTTCGTGCGCCAGAGTGGTGACCAGTTCTTTAGAGTCCGGTTCATAGGACGGATTGATGTAGATATTGTTTCCTTCCGGCTGATCGAGCGCGGGGACCATGTAAAAAGCGGGACTGAGCCAGTCCTCTAAAGACTCCGGGACTTCCTTGACCTGCCAGGATATGTCTTCCGGAATTTCGGGAAAATCATCTTGAATCCGGACCGTCAGATCTTCCAGTATCTCGTCCGCGGAACTGGCGGAAGGAACGCTCCTGGTCAGATTTAAAACGTCGGCTCCCTCGTGGATGGCGAAAAGGATCGTCTCATAGTCGTCTGCGATCTGTTCTTCCAGCATACGGCGGATAATCGGCACGCTGAGATCCGTTCCAATAGAATAACGCAGAAGGTATTCATAATAAGAAATACCGTCCGGCGTATAGTAGAGACCGCCGGTGTTGACACCGGTTCCGCGAAGCTTTTCCAGGGCCAGACAGAGCTGCTGGTACGCGGGACGGAAATATTGGTTCAGCGCATTCAGATTCTGCACTTCATAGGAAATCTTCTGATCCGCATCCAGAAAACTGCAGGCTTCCAACCGTTCGGCGAAGGTGGTGACAAGGAAATGTTCGTTGTCAATTTCCATGATGGAACGGCACTGATTTAATATCTGATCCAGGGTTTCATCTGTCATAAAGAGCCCGGCACTGGATTTCTCTTCTTCAAATCGGGCGATCTGCATGAAATAATCAGGAAGTTCAGCGAGAAGCTTAAGATAAGTATCAATATCTTCCCGATTCCGGAAAGAGTATTCTGCCAGCAGTATGGGAAGCTGGGCCTGGGTACCGAGGGCAGGTCCCAGGGGCTCCTGATAATAATAAAAATCTTCCAGTGCCAGCTGGGCGTCAACCCACCAGGACAGGAGAGCCGCGGCGAGCTGTTCTTCTTTGTCGAGTTTTTTCCCCAGATATTCATCCAGACGATCGCGGCATGAGGCCAGCCAGGTGTGTTCTTCGGCTCTCGCTTCCGCGGAAAAATCTCCAAGTGTGGGTTCTTCTTCACGGATCCCGTAAGCAGAAGGCTCCGCCAGCATGTAGTGCAGGCTCAGAGTATCTGAGGACAGTTCATGGCGGAACATTTCCATGGCGTAATCCTGGAAATCCTGGCCCAGGCGGAGGAACCAGGAAAAGACAGAGGTATGTATGGTAAGCAGCAGAACCATCCCTGCCGCAAGGCATCTGTACATATGCAGTCACTCCTGAAAGTTTGTCAGATAAATATATGCGGACGGAAACAGAGATATGCACTTTTTTGCGATTGACAAAAAAGTGCATTTTTTTGAATACAAGTTTTTGCTTTTTGACAAATATTTTAAAAATGATGGCAATTATCTTGAATTGAATGAAAATATTGCACAAGATATAATTTTTACAGGCATCAGAAACGGGAAAAATTGCTGACGCCTGCAACTATCCATACAAAATACAGATACAGGGAGGAAAGAAAAAATGAAAAGAAAAGTCATTAGTGTCTTGCTGTCACTGGGAATGATTTCCGCGCTGGTGACAGGATGGTGTATTATACGATACCAGGGAACAGATTTCAAGGCGGAATCTGTTCCCTGATGTCATTTTTTATGAGTATGATAATATCTAATCAAGAAATCTCCGCGCCTGCCGGCATCTCTTTTTCCGGCGTTACCAGAGAAAGGTTTCCATTCTCATCCTCCGCGCACAGAAGCATGCCTTCGGACACGAGACCACGAATCTTTCTGGGTTCCAGATTTACCAGCACCATTACCTTTTTGCCAACCATTTCTTCTGGAGAGTAGGTATTGCGGATTCCGGAAACGATCTGGCGTACCTGGCTGCCGACTTTTACCTGGGAGCAGAGCAGCTTGTCTGCTTTCGGAACTGCCTCGCAGGAGATGATCTCTCCCACCTGGAACTGCAGTCTTGCAAAATCGTCGTAAGAAATATTTTCCTTGGGCTCAATGTCAATGACAGGTTCTTTCGGCGCTTTGGCCGCTTCTTCCGCAGCTTTGCGTGCTTCTACTTTTTCCAGTACTTCTTTGATGTCCATTCTTGCGAACAGGATCTCCGGCTTATCGGTTACTTTAGCGCCGGACCGGTAAAGCCCGAAATGATTCATCTGCTCAATTGTGCGCGGTTCGGCGTTCAGCTGTTCCAGAATCCTGCGGGAAGTAGACGGCATGAACGACTCCAGAAGAGTTGCTCCATAACTGATACTTTCTACCAGATTGTAGAGAACTTCTGACAGCCGGTCTTTTTTTGTCTCGTCTTTTGCCAGCGCCCAGGGCATGGTTTCATCAATATATTTATTGCAGCGTTTGAACAGCGCGAAGATTTCGGTAAGCGCGTCTGCCACACGCAGCTGGTCCATTTTGTCTGTGACTTTTGTCAAAGTGTTCAGAACTGTTTTCTTCAGGTCCTCATCTACTTCTTCTGCGGCGCCGGTCTGTGTGACGGTTCCGCCGAAATACTTATTGGACATGGAGATCGTGCGGTTTACCAGATTGCCCAGCGTGTTTGCCAGTTCGGAATTCAGCCGTTCCACCATAAGTTCCCATGTGATGACGCCATCGTTTTCAAAAGGCATTTCATGCAGGACAAAATAACGTACAGCATCTACGCCGAAGAAATCTGCCAGTTCATCTGCATAGAGAACGTTTCCTTTGGATTTACTCATCTTGCCATCACCTTGCAGGAGCCATGGATGGCCGAATACCTGCTTCGGCAGAGGGAGATCCAGAGCCATCAGGAAGATCGGCCAGTAAATTGTATGGAAACGGATGATATCTTTTCCGATCAGATGCAGATCGGCAGGCCAATTCTTTTTGAATAAATCGCTGCTTTCTCCTTCGCAGTCGTAACCGATGCCGGTGATATAGTTTGTCAGCGCGTCCAGCCATACGTAGATGACATGTTTGGGATCGAAAGTAACAGGAATGCCCCAGGTGAAGGAAGTCCTGGATACACACAGATCCTGCAGACCGGGCAGCAGGAAGTTGTTCATCATTTCGTTCTTTCTGGAGACCGGCTGGATAAACTCCGGATGGGTATTTATATAATCGATCAGACGATCCGCATACTTGCTCATATGGAAGAAATATGCTTCTTCCTTAGCCGGCTGGACTTCCCGTCCGCAGTCCGGGCATTTGCCGTCTACCAACTGGGATTCCGTGAAGAAGGATTCGCAGGGAGTGCAGTACATGCCTTCATAGTATCCTTTGTAGATATCTCCTTTGTCGTAGAGATATTTAAATATTTTCTGTACCTGCGCTTCGTGGTCCGAGTCGGTGGTACGGATGAACTTGTCATAGGAAGTATTCATCAGATCCCAGATTTCTTTGATCTGTCCGGCTACTTGATCTACATATTCTTTCGGAGTGATTCCTGCTGCTTCCGCTTTCTGTTCAATCTTCAGGCCGTGCTCATCGGTGCCGGTCTGGAAAAAAACGTCATAACCCTCAAAGCGTTTATAGCGTGCGATACTGTCTGCCAGGACGATCTCATAAGTATTGCCGATGTGAGGTTTCCCGGAAGTATAAGCAATCGCGGTGGTCATATAAAATTTCTTCTTTTCCATTTGATTACCTCTGTTTCCTTATATTTCTGCGCTTAAAACCATTATTTACAGATTAGCACAGGAGGTAGGAGAAGTCAATAAATGCTAGGTGAACCACAGATTCGGAATGGAAGTGGTGATGTTGGAAGCACCGCAGTGAAGCGCAGTTTCCACTTCTTTCTGAGAATTTATAAAGCCTCCTGTAATAAAAGGCAGCCGGCAGTCGGAGGACAGGTCACGGATTACGCTCGGAATAACGCCAGGAAGGATTTCTATGGCGTCCGCATTGCATGCCGCGATCTGTGTGCGGATATTATTCTGAGAAATGGCGTCGAATACAAAAAATCGCTGGATACAGTACAGTTCCAGAGTCCTCGCCCGCTTAATCTGCGCGTTTTTGGTTGTCACGATCCCTGCCGCGCAGGTATAGTACTTAATAAAATCGACAGCGGCTTCTTTGGCGGACAGCCCGTCAATAAAGTCAATATGAATGAATGGCAGGATATTGGCTTTCTTAATTCGTGAAGCGATTGACGGGAGAGATTGAAGATCTCCATACAGTATGAAGGCGATCCTCACGTTGGACAGACACAGGTCGTCCAGGTCGCTTTCCCGGCAAAGAGATGCAATAATTGGATTTTTTGCTAAAATGTTTTTCAAGTCTGATTTCATGGTCTTATCCTCAAATTGTATAGTTCTGCTGGAATGTAAAAATGTTTGTCAGAGCAGCTGTTATATGATTTCCACCGTGATAGTCTGCGGGAAAGCAGACACGGCGTCTATAATATCTGACTGACAGAGATTTTTATGCAGTTGTACGGTAAAAATAGCGATATTTTTTTTGTCGTCTTTTTTTGTTTTCTTGATGATTTCTATATCTAAAATCCGGATGTTTTCCCGCTTGAAATATTCCAGAAGACGATATAAATATCCGGCTCCGGTATATTCAATGTAAAGATTCAGCTCTGCCAGTCTAGTCCGGAGAAGGTTTTCCAGTTTATGAAAAGGACAGGTTCTGTAATTTGGAGAATAGATCTTCATAGATCAGATCCCGGTTAATATGGTAAACGTATTTGATAAAGTGTCTGGTATGATCCCAGGCATATCGAAGGTCATATTCAAAAATAGGGCTGTGCTCATAGCGGTCATCGGTGAAAGCGGGATCCAGAAGCCATGCCACGGTCACCACGTCCCAGAGAGGCTTGGACCAGGTACGGGAAGAGGAGTGTTTTTCCATAAGGGTCAGAGTCTGGTCCAGAAGATAGTCGCAGAGCGCGTTTTTCCCTTTCAGCCAATATTCCAGTTCTATTCGGGATATGCGGAATTCCGAGACGACGCCATTGCAGGGAAGCTGGACGACAGCGGCGCCGCAGCCAAATACTACACGAACAGCCGCAATATCCTGAAGAGCGTTGAAGTCATTACAGGTTTTCCAGTCGAAGCTGTGTCCTCCCAGCCACACTACGACGATACGGTCGATAATATCCGGCGCAAGCAAGATGGCGGATGCCACATTGGTGAGTACGGCGATAGATATAATATAGAGGGGGTGTTCCGGCGTGTGTTCTCTGGCCAGCCGGATCAATTCCCTTGCCGCTGGTGAGTCTACAGGAGATGATTCTCCGGCCAGACTGCTTTCTGATCCTCGAAAGACTTTGCCGGTCAGATCGTTGCGGTTCATTACCTGAAGCAGTTCCAGGACCGCAGTATAACTTTGCTCCATGCCCTCTTTCGGACTGTTGTTCTGCCGGAGCCGGCCCAGATGGGGCGGACTGTAAAAAGGAGCGGCAAGAATTGCCTGAAGATTCAGCCTGTCCTGTGACAGGAGCAGATAGGCAATGGCATACAGGTCGTCGACCTGATTATAGGTATCTGTGTCGATTACTACGTCAGCAGGCAGAGACGGCTGCTGGAGGCGATGCAGATAAGTGGTGTCATTTGCTTTCATTTGTTCAATTCTCCTAATGGCATTTGGCTTCAGAACTGTTCGAGGGTACAAAAAAAGGACAAAACCTTACTTCCGTAAGATCTTGTCCTTGACACACATACACAGGAACTTTTCTTACTGCCATCTTAACATATTTGTTGATTTATTTCAATTGCTCATAAACAACAAAAAAAATTTAAGTTAATTGTATATTATCCATAAAAATGTGTGTCGCTGAATTATCAGCCTTTCACACCGCTGCTGGTGATGCCCTGTACGAAGTATTTCTGCAGCGGCAGGAACAAAAGCACAGGTACGATGGCCGATATGGCAGAGCCTGCAAAAATGTAGCTGAAGTATACCGCGTTCTCATCCTGGAAATAGGACAGCGCTACCTGGATTGTCCGGAATTCTTCCGTCCTCGCCACCAGCAGAGGCCAGAAGAAGTTATTCCATTCATTGACAAATACCATCAGCCCTGCCGTGATCGTCACCGGAATGGACAGGGGCAGTACGACTTTCGCAAATACCTGCAGCCAGTTGGCTCCGTCGATGCGCGCCGCTTCCAGAAGGCTCTTCGGAATCTCCTTGAAAAACTGGGTGAACAAAAACATGGCAAGCCCGCTGGCCGCGCTGGGCAGGATCAGGGATGCGTAGGAGTTCACAAGCCCCAGCTTGGAGATCAGGTTGTACAGGGGAAGTACGATCGCGTCTATGGGCACCATGAAAGAAATCAGGCACAGAGCGAACAGAATGTTCTTCCCTTTGAAATCGAAGAACGCAAATACAAACCCGCCCAAAGCGGAGATGCATAAGGACAGGGGAACCAGAACCGCAACTACGATCAAAGTATTGCGGATAGCCAGCCCGAAATGGAATTCTTCGAAGATTGCGACATAGTTGTCAAAAGTCCATTCCTGAGGGATCAGGGTCTTCCAGGTAAATGGAAGCGCATAGTCGAAAATTTCGATATTGGTCCTGAAGGACGCCATCACGATGTAAAAGAGCGGGAAGATGGCGATAACAGCGATGAGGGCCAGGACGATATACAAAAGTACAGTCTTTAAAGTATGATTTTTCTTCGTCATGTCCGTCCTCCTACTCTTCTTTTTCGTTCAGCATGCGGAACTGTATGACGACCACAGTCAGCACAATAATCAGAAGGATGGTGGTCAGTGCGCCCGCACGGGAAGCGTTGCCGTTCTGGAAAGCGGATTTATAGACTTCATACATGAGTACGTTGGTACTGTTCTGAGGACCGCCTTCGGTAATCAGCTGCATGGGAGCGAACAGAAGCATGTTCGCGGAAGTGTTGGCGACAATGACGAACAGCATGGTTCGCTTGATCAGCGGGAGGGTAATGCTGAACAGAGTACGGAAGTACCCCGCGCCGTCCAGCCTGGCGGATTCATAGATGGAGGTGTCCACGCCTTTGAGCCCGGCAAGGATATACATCATCCACATACCGCATCCTTTCCAGGTTGCCATGACCACGATGCACCACAGGGCCTGGTTGGCATCCGTGAAAAGCCCCTGGCGTCCGATCCCCAGGGCGGTAAAGAGACTGTTAAATACACCGTTGTTGTAATTCGCCATAAGCTCCCAGGTGATGGCTGCCACAGAGATTGCCATGGTCACCGGAAGGTAGTAGATGCTGCGGAAGATCCCGATTCCCTTGACCGTGGAGTTTACCAGAAGCGCCAGCGCCAGTGACAGCACAATCTGAAGCGGAATCATGACCAGGTTCATTTTGATCGTAGTCCACAAAGACATCCAGAAGGTCCGGTCTCCCAGAAGGATCTCATAGGTCCGGAACGTAAACTGCCCGTCCCGGATAAAGGATGTGATCATAACAGATACGATCGGATAGATTTTGAATACAAAGATAATGATCAGTGCCGGCGCCAGCATCAGATAGGGCAGTACCTTTCTTGGCACCGCGAATTTACGCTGCGCGGCCTGAGTTGGTCTTTCAGTCACTTTCTCCCTCCTTCGTTGTTCATATATTTAGGGAAACGCTGATTAAATCAGAGCTTCCTTTAGAAGGATACCCGCAGAGGGCGGACTGTGCGGAAACGCGCAGTCCGCTGCGGAATGTTTTATTGATACTCTGCGAACGCAGTGTTCAGTTCGGCGATACAGTTGTCCACAGATTCATGAATGTCCGCGCCGTTGCGGATGTTGTCCCACATGGCGTCCATAGCCGTGGAGTACTCGTTGTATGCCGGAGTGATCGCGCGTACCAGGGAGGTGTTCATAACCTCATACTGGGCCATTTCCATAAACGGTTTTTCCGCGATCAGCTCATCGGTGAACTGACGGGTCAGTGCCGGAACCATGCCGGAAGCGTTGATATATACGTCCGCTCCATCATACAGAGTCAGGTATTTGATGAATTCTGCGGCTGCGTCTTTTTTGTCGGAGTAGACATTCATGCCGATGGTCCAGCTTCCGCAGGAAGTTCTTACCTGGTCTTCATGTCCTTCAAAGCAGGGAACATAGGTGTATCCATAGTCCGTAAATCCATTCTCTTCAAAGGTAGCCGGAAGAGCGGTGGTACCCAGATAGAAAAGAATCTGTCCGGACTGGAAGTAGCTGCTGGTCTCGGTAGCGGAGATGCCTCTGGTAAAGATGCCTGCGTTTACATTATCCTGATAGAACTGCAGAGCCTCATACCACGGATCGGTATTGATGACCCCGTCCACACTCAGTCCGTCATCGCTGATCTGAGCGCCGCCCAGGGAGTTGGGAAGGACATTCATCTGATAAACACGTCCCACCTGCTGGAACTCGATGCCGTAGATGCCGTTGGAGCCGTCGGGATCCAGGACATCCAGGGCCTGCTGCGCGTAGTCTACCAGCTGTTCCCAGGTCAGACGGTTCTCCGGAGTGATAGATTCAAAGTCGATATTCAGCCCGGCCTGCTCCAGGAGAGCGGTGTTGTAGTAGAGAACCAGGGAAGAATCGCCCATGGGAGCGCCGTAGAACTGGTCGTTCACGGTACCCTCGGTGATCATGGAGTCGGTGAACATGGCGATTTCCTCATCGCTGAACCACTCGTTGAGGGGTTCCAGATATCCGCGGTGAACATAAGCGGACACGTTGGGGCCGTCTGCGGCGAACACATCATACTCGGTAGACTGGTTGCTCATGAGGACCTCGAGGTTTTCGAAGACGTTGTCAAAGGCGACATAGTCGGCTTCGCAGCGGATACGGCCGGCGTATTCCTCGTTGAAGGCCTCGACGGCAGCGCTGACGCCAAGTTCCTGGGAATTGCTCATCATGAGATGGATGACCACCTCATCGCCGGAGCTTTCGGTGGAAGCGGAGTCGGCGGAGCCGGAGTCAGAGCCGGAGCCGCCGCAGGCAGTAAGGCTGAGAGCAGCGGCAGTAACCAGGAGCCCGGATAACAGTCTTTTGAATTTCATAAACTTTTTTCCTCCTTAAGTAAGAATGAATGTTTTGACTCAGAAGCGCGTATGAAAGCAGGGATATGATCTGCCAAGAAAAAAGGACAAAATGCTACCCCTGTAACATCTTGTCCTTACCCATACGCTAGAACTTCTGTTGATTTCATACTAGCATATGTATGCCTGGAATTCAATTCGCCATAACAACAAAGATTTCTGCCGATGATTGTGTACATTAGACAAAGGTTTTTCCCGGGAGTAAAAAGCGCGAAAAATCAGGTAAAATACATGTAAAATCACATAAAAATGTGTGAAACAAAATTTCACACAAATCAACCGGAAACAGAATCCAGAAGTTCCGCCTGGCGGAGCAGAAAACGGTAGCGCATCTGTACCGCCTGCAGTTCGTAGATGGAACAGTCGATCAGGTCCGGGTCGACGACATTTTCAAAATTGGAATAGGCGCAGTCCAGCGCATACTTGGTTTTACGGATATCTTCCAGGAGCTGTTTTCTGCGGGGATCGATATTTTCTTTCTGTTCCGAACGTTTCATCTGCATCTTCCTTCCTGTTCTGGGAAATATCGGGTTACTAAAAGTATAGTCGGCAGTTCCCGGATTTATACAGAGAAGGGCATATTTTTTGGATGTCCTCATATATTTTAAAGAAAAAAGAGATCGAAGAGGCATTGATTATGGAAAAAGATATGGGTATGGCAGTTATCGTGGGAGCCTGCCTGGTGGTGCTTTTTCTTGTGGCAGTGAAACATAAGGCCGAATTTATTCTGAATTTCTGCCTGAGGGCAGTTGCGGGCGGAATTGCCATCTGCGGTGTGAATCTGGTACTGGAGTCAATGGGAATATCCTGCGCTGTGGGGATTAACCTTTGCAGTTTGTTTACATCCGGAACCTTGGGGTTCAGCGGCGTTTCTCTTCTTTATGCAGTTGCGGCTTTTCATTTTTTGTAAGTATTTCCTAAAATTGTTAACAAATTGTAAAAGCCGTAGACGTGCGGAAAAAGAGTCATTATAATAAAATCACGATAAACGTTTATCCATTAGTGGCGTTCGCCACGGGCTCAACGATTTATTCTGAGCCAAATTCCATTATTAATATTGCAGCGTGGAGAAAAGCTTTGTGTTGCAGGAGGTTATTGTGAAAAGTGCAGGATTATGGATTGCGGATTCACAGGAGGCCTATGCAAGGGCTTTCATGGAGTATGCGAATCTAAAAGAAAACCATTTGTTTCAGGTACGAATGTGCACCAGAGAAGAGCAGCTTATCCGGGCGCTCGCCGAGGAAGAAATCGAGATATTGCTGATAACAGCAGAATGGTATCCGCTTTGCAAAGAACGAATTACCAGGGAGTGCGTGATTTTCCTGTCCGAAGGCAGCCTTCCGTCAGAGCTGAGGATTTATCCGGCGGTGTACAAGTATCAGTCCGCGGAGAATATTCTTCGGGAAATTCTGTATTATTATTCTGAACAGTGCGGAGAAGATTTCTGCCTGACAGGTACGCGCAGGGACAACAAAGTGATCGGGGTATACTCTCCGGTGGGCGGTAGCGGGAAGACAGTGTTTGCTTTGACTTTGGGGCAGGTTCTCGCGGAGAGCAAGAATGTTTTATATCTAAATCTGGAAGAATGTTCCGGACTCGCAGAGCTTTCGGGGAACAGCAACTGGAATCTCTCAGATCTGATTTATTTTTTCAGACAAAAAAATTCATCATTTCTCTACCGGCTCAACAGTATGGTCCGAAAATGGGATCGCCTGGATTACATTCCGCCCTGTGACTCCTATATGGATTTCCGACAGGTCGCCGTGGACGAGTGGCAGAAGCTCCTGTACTGGATTCGCACCCGGAGTGATTATGATGTCGTTGTATTGGATTTGGGCAATATGGCGGGGCATGAGCCGGAGATTCTTCGTCAGTGCGACGGAATATATGTACCGGCCGGGCAGGATCTTCTTTCTCAGGCAAAGCTGGCCCAGTGGCAGAGATACATTCAGATCTTAGACGGAGTGGATGTGCTGGAAAAACTTCAGGTTTTGGAACTGCCTTCTCCCGGAGAAAAGATCGGGAGCGAAGAGGAATTATTCGCGCTGCCGAGACAGACATTGGGAACCTATATACGGGGACTGCTGAGAGAGTAGGAGGAACCATGGAATATGAGCAGGGAGAAGCGGAAGTCTTTGGAAGACTGAAAGGACAGATCCTGGAAAGAATTGATCTGAGCCGGGAAGTGCCGGATGAGGAGATGCAGGATCTGATTGACCAGGTGGTGCTCACTTGCGGAAAAGAACAGCATCTGCCGCTGAATGAGCGGTGCCGGCTGAAAAAGGACTTGTTCCAGGCGCTGCGCCGGATGGATGTGCTGCAGGATCTGCTGGAGGAGACGGATGTCACAGAGATCATGGTAAACGGAATGGACGGTATCTTTGTAGAAAGAGATGGGAAGATAAGCCGTTATGACAGAAATTTTCGTTCCGAAGAACGGATCCTGGATATTGTTCAGCAGATGACAGCCGCCTGCAACCGGACGGTTAACGAATCGCAGCCAATTGTGGATGCGCGGCTGGCCAATGGGGACAGACTTCATGTGGTGCTGCCGCCGGTGGCAGTCAATGGGCCGATCATCACAATACGAAGATTTCCAAAAGAGCCCATGACAATGGAGCGCCTGCTGAACCTGGAAAGCATATCCGAAGAGGAAGCATCATTTCTGGAACGGGCCGTACAGGCCGGCTGCTCGATCCTGGTGGCCGGCGGTACCGGATCTGGGAAGACTACATTTTTGAATGCGCTTTCGGAATTTATTCCCGCGGATGAGCGGGTGATTGTTATCGAAGATACAGCGGAACTGCAGATCCGGAGTGTGGAGAACCTGGTAAGGTTGGAAACACGCCCGGCCGGAGCGGAAGACAGCAGAGAGATTACGATCCGTGATCTGATTCGGGCGTCATTGCGTATGAGGCCGAGTAGGATAATTGTAGGTGAGGTGCGCGGAGCGGAAGCTTTTGAACTGCTGACCTGTCTGAATACAGGGCATGACGGGAGTATCTGTACCTGCCATGCCAACAGCACCCGGGATACGGTAAGCCGGTTGGAAACCATGGTCCTGATGGGGATGGAATTGCCTTTGCAGGCGATCCGGAGGCAGATTGCGTCCGGGATTGATTTAATCGTTTATCTGGGAAGGCTGCGGGACAAGAGCCGCAGACTTCTGGAAATCACGGAAGTGGCCGGTATGGAAGGAGAACAGGTGGCGTTTAATCCTCTGTTTTCCTTCCGGGAGACCGGAGAGAGTTCCGGCAGGGTTGCCGGAGTACAGGAAAGGATAGGAGAAATGAAAAATATCGAAAAATTTTTGCGCGCAGGTATGGAGGCAGGATAGAAAAGAGCTGTTAACGGATATGCTGCAAGGATCTGTTCTGGTGCTCGTCGGAGCAATTCTGTTTTATGATTCTTTAGTTGCGGTACCGTTTCTTTGTCCGTTGTTATGGCTGTGGCACAGGGAGCGGCGGGAAGGAAGACGGAAAAAAGAGCAGGCACGTCTGTGCTGGATGTTCCGGGAGTGGATACTGCTTCTGTCTGCGTCGCTGTCTGCAGGATATTCGGTGGAGAATGCCTTTCGTCAGTCTTATCGGGAACTGCAGCTGATGTTTCCGAAAGGCGGACCCATGCTGAATGCGCTGAAGGATATGCTGGCAAGATCGGAAAATAACCAGGGCGCGGAGGTCATGCTGAAGGAATTTGCCGCCGCTTATCCGCTTCCGGAGATCCGGAGTTTTGTGGATGTCTTCTGTGCGGCAAAATACAGCGGCGGGAGCCTGAATCTGGTAATCCGCAGCACCGCGGCGCAGATCGCGCAGATCATGGATACCCGCAGGGAGATTGAAACCATGCTGTCTTCCCGTGCCTATGAACAGAAGATCATGTCTGTGATGCCGGCGGCAATTCTTCTGTATCTGAGAGTCGGCTCGGCAGAATTTCTGGAGGGTCTGTATCACTGTCTGCCGGGGGCGGCGGTGATGACAGTCTGTCTTATCATATATCTTGCCGCATATTTGTTGGGAAAGAGGCTGGTGGATATTGAAATATAGAAAAAAATTTTTATGTACGGCTGTAACGGGAGGAATACTGACATTATATTTTTTTCTGTATGCCTGGAGTAATCAGGAACAGCTCAGGGAACTGGAACGTCCGGGGTATGGGGAAGGGGATCAGGAACAGAGTCTGCAGGTACAGATGGAAGACGGATCGTATTCGATAGACCTGCTTCTTGCGGAACTCCCGCTGGGGGAGGAGGAAGCGCAGGAGTGCCTTGCAGCTGCGGCGGAGGGGCTGGAAAAACTGATGTTAAACGGAAATGAAGATTTGCATCAGATACAAACAGATCTCTATCTGCCTTCTGAGATTCCGCAGACCCAGGTGACTGTGCAGTGGTATCTGGATTCCTGGGAATTGATCGCTCCGGACGGCACGGTATACAGCGAACGGGTAAAAGAAGCGACGACAGTCCGGATGCAGGCTGTACTGAGCCTTCAGGGGGAGAACCTGTCATGGGAAAGAGAGATACAGGTTCGTCCGCTTACATCTCCGGATTCCGGACAGAAGCTCCGGATGCTGCAGCAGCAGGTACAGGAGGCTCAGGAAGCGCCGGACAAAAAACTGATTCTTCCGGAAACAGTGAACGGGGAGCCGGTAGTCTGGTACCAGAAAATGGATGACAGATGGATGCTTATGGGACTGTTGACGGTGGCAGCCGTATGTGCTATGGCCGCCGGCAGGCACAGGGAGGAGGAGCAGAGGACAAGGGAGAGGGAACGGAGCTTGCAGTTGGATTATCCGGATATTGTCAGCCGTCTTAGTCTGTACATGAGCGCAGGGATGAGTACGCGGAAGGCCTGGGAAAAAATCGTGGACAATTATGAAAGGCGGGAAGGAAAAGGAACAAGAGCAGCTTATGAGGAAATGTGCAGGACTCTGCGAGAGATGCAGAGCGGAATTCCCGAGACGGCAGCATATGAGAGATATGGAATGAGATGCAGGCTTCCGTCATATTTAAAGCTGGGCACATTGCTGGGGCAGAACCTTAGAAAGGGAAACAAGGATCTTTCACGGCTGCTGGAAGAAGAATCAAGGGAGGCATTTGAAGACCGAAAAGCGCTGGCAAAAAAGTTGGGAGAAGAATGTGAGAGTAAACTGTTGCTCCCCATGCTGCTTTTGCTGGTCACGATTCTGATCATGGTAATGTATCCGGCTGCAGTATCTTTTCAAATATAGGGCTGTAGAACAAGGGAGGAGAATATGAAAAACAGAATTAGAAACTGGTGGTACGGATTCTGCTGGGATGAAAGCGGTATGGGGGTCGTGGAGGTGATTCTGATTATCGTGGTATTGATCGGACTGGTGATCATTTTTAAGAATCAGATCACAGGAGTGGTAAATGATATATTTGAAAAAATTGTCTCTCAGAGCAGCAGTATCTGATGAGTCAGGAGGAATTACGGCTTGGCTTTCTCTTTGTTTTCTGGTATTTCTGGCGTTATATCTGGCATGTCTGCAGTCTGTTCAGAGACAGTACCGCAGGCAGCAGGCGGAACAGGCGGTAGAAGCAGGAATGTTTTCTCTGTTTTCTGAGTATGAGCCGCATCTTCTGGAGCGGTATGATCTGTTCTGCCTGGATCTTTCTTTTGCAGGAGGCGTTCAAAGAGATGACTGGCTGTGCAGCCGCCTGTGGAAGCATATGGCCGGTCAGCTGGCGGATGCAGCGGGCAAATTTCCTGAAGGCCTGGAACCGCAGGGGATATTTATACAGGATCCGGAACGGCTGACCGATGACGGCGGAGCAGTGTTTTATCAGCAGGCGGTCAGGATTATGAAAGAAAAAAGCGGCGTCTCGCTGGCACAGGATTGGATCCGGCAGCAGGAGTTTCGGGAACAGGCGGGAAAAAAAGCGGAACGTTTTCAGGAGGATTGCGAGAAATATGAAGGGGTTGTGCAGAACTATGAAGAAAGTGAAGAAGGAGAAATGGAAGCAGAAGCCCGGCAGTGGGATGGGCTGCGCAGCAGCTTTTTGTGTACCATGGCGATTCCGGGACATCAGGAAATATCCGGTAAAACGGTGAATCTTTCAGAGGTTCCTTCTGTACGCGTATTGTCTGCGGGGAGCGGGAACGCAGATGGTACGGAAGGGGATTTGCTGGAAAAGCAGTGGTTTATTAGTTATCTTTGTGAATATTTTCCGCAGGCGCAGGAAGTTCTGGCCGGAAAGAAACACAAGGGGGAACGATGGCTGGATTATCAGATGGAATATGTGCTTTGCGGACATGCGTCGGATCAGGAAAATCTGGAGCAGGTAATCCTGCAGATTCTGCTTTTGAGAGAAGGAGTTAATTATGTATTTCTGCTCAGTCATCCGGCGTATTCTGACCAGGCCCAGATGCTTGCGACGCTTTTGGCAGGGCTCACCGGAAATGCAGAACTGATTAAAGGGTTAAAACATCTGATCCTGCTGGGATGGGCATATGGGGAAAGTGTTGTAGAACTGCGTCAGCTTCTGGCGGGATATGAATTGTCTTTCCTGAAGACAGAGGAGAACTGGCAGGTGCCGCTGCCGGGGCTTCTGGCTTTGATTGGAGATCCGGACAAATATGATATCCAGGACGGAAAACAGCAGGGTATGGATTATGAAGCGTATCTGCGCATGTTTCTGACACTTTTGCCGCCGGAGACACTGGCTATGAGAACGTTGGATGTGGTCGAGGGGGAACTTCAGCGGATAGACGGATGCAGCAGGATTCATGTGGATCATTGCGCAGATCGCCTGACTGCCCGGATCTGGTTTGAGGATATTTACCTGGAAAGGACATATGGCTATGAATGATACAGACAGGGAGCATGCGGGGGGACCCTATGAAAAGCCTTCAGATGAAAAAAAGAAACTCCAGACACCCCACAAAATCAGATGCAGTGCAAAACAGAGGGTTTCCCCGCATGCTCCCTGCCGGGGCAGCCTGACGCTGGAAACAACTCTGGTACTTCCCCTTCTTCTCTGCGCGGTGGCCGCGCTGCTGGCGATGTTTTCTTTTACGGTCATACAGGGGAAAAGATCTCGCAGCCTGATGGAGCGGGCACAGGTTCTTGCGGTCACAGTAAAAGCGCCGGAATCAGATCCTTATGTCCGGCTGTACGATTATAGCCGGCTGGAACTTCCTTACGCGGCGCTTGGATTCAGCTCCCGTCCGACTGTGCAGAAAGCGGTGGTTCGCGCGTGGGTTGGCCGCACCGAAGAATGTATTTCCGGAATTCATGAAACTTTTGTATATGTGACTCCGGATGGCTCTGTGTACCACAAGAGCAGTGAGTGTACCTATCTGAGATTGAGCATTCGGAGTATTTCGGGAGAAAGTCTGGACAGAGAAAGAAACCAGTCGGGAAGTAAATATAGTCCCTGCGAGACCTGCGCAAAAAATGCTGTGCCGGCACGGACAGTTTATGTAACAAATTATGGAGACCGTTACCATAACAGCAGATCCTGCAGCGGTTTGAAAAGGACTGTGATGATGACGCCGCTGAACCAGGTGGGAGGAAGAGGAGCATGCTCAAAGTGTGGAGGGAATTGAGCTGGTGGTGGGTGCTGGCTTGTCTGATCGTGCTCGCCATGGAAGATATTCGGGACGGCTGGCTGTCTATGCCTGTGATCGGAATACTGGGAATCACAGGAATTGCAGGAGTGCTGCTGCTGGGAAGGCGTCCGTCGCTGCTGCCGGGATTGATCATTTTGGGGGCAGGCTTTTTTTCGGAAGAGAAGATCGGATATGGAGACGGATATCTGATGCTGGCGCTGGGCACATGGCTTGGAATTCTTGAATTGCTATGGATTCTTGGAATAGGTCTATTCATGGCGGTTTGTATATCTGTTGTGACACATAGAAAAGAACTGCCATTGGTTCCGTTTCTGACAGCGGCATATATACTGGGGAGATGGTGTTGAAAAAAAGAGGAAGATTTGTTGTGGAAGCAGCCCTGCTGGCACCGGGGATCTGCCTGCTGCTGGTATATACAGTGTTTTTTACTCTATATGTGCATGATTATGCTGTATGTGCGCATGCGGCACTGGAATCCGGGATCAAAGGTGTCTATCGGGATGGAGCAGGAGCCTCCCAAAAGGAGCAGAATATAGAAGCTGATCTGGAACAGAAGCTTTCGCAGCGGCTTTTGTGGATGAAAGAAAAACAGGTAGAAGTTCAGGTAAGCCCTGTGCGCGTGAGGATCCGAATCTCAGGCGGAGGGTATTATTTCCCGAAAGAGAGGATAGAGGTAGAACGAACGATATATCGGACAGCGCCCTGCGAAACCATACGCAGGAGCAGGTGGTTGAAAGAATAGAGGGGGAGTGCAGTCATGGAAGTGCGGTACAAAAGAGATTTGAACAGTAATTATATGATCCTGGGCGGAGACGGTATAGAAGACGGCGGATACGAACTCCGTATGGTGACAGAGAACCGGATTCCCGGATTTTTGCCCTGCGTATGTCAGAGACATGAAAACCGGACAGAATATTATTACGAGATAACCGGAAAACAGAGTATGGCGTTGATGTATGAGCGCAGGAAGCTTGGTTTTGATCAGCTGAAAAATCTTTTAAAGGATTTGGAAAAGGTTCTGGAGGCTTCCAAGGAATATTTGCTGAGTCCGGATCATTTTCTGCTGAAACCGGAGTATATGTATCTGCATACAAGAACGGAAAAGCTGTACCTTTGCTTTGATCCGGAGTACCGGGGAGATATCAGAGAGTCATTTCTTGACTGGACAGAGTATCTGCTTGGGAAATTAGATAAAAGTGATATGAAAGGCATCGAATTTGGATATGAATTGTATCAGAGCGCTTTGGAACCGAATTTCAGCCTGCTTGAAATTCTCCATAAACACACAGAAGAAGAACCGCCTGAAATACCTGAAGAACCAGCAGCGGCCGCTGACGTACAGGAGGAAATTCTTGAAAAAACCGGAAGTTGGAAAAATTTCTTCCGGAAAAAGAGCCGCAAACCGCAGATAGAAGATTATGTGGCGGAAGCGGAACGGATGAACAGCGGATCGTTGCTGTTTCTAAGAGAACAAGGGGCGCCTGCCAGAGAAACGGTCTGCCTGTCGGAACAAAAAAGAGAAGGATTAGTGCTGCATAGCCTGGATCCTGAGTATCCGGATTTTGTGATTCAGGAAGAGAATTACATTATTGGGAAGAAAAAGGAGGGGGTGGATGGCTGTATTCCCGCCTCTACGGTCAGCAGGCTTCATGCCCGCATTACCTTCGACGGTACTGTCTATTATCTGGAAGATCTGAACTCTACCAACGGTACCTGGGTGGACAGGGAACAGCTCGACCCGTACGAACTTCGTCCACTGGCAAATGGAAACAGAATTGTTTTCGCCAGTGTGGAGTATGAGGTACAACTGTAAAATGATATTTTCAAAAGACCGCCGGAATCCGTATTGATGGACTCCGGCGGTCTTTTAACGTATCTTGGGGCTTTCATCAAATTCGAACTGATTCATGTCTCCCCGATAGTGCGAGAAAGCATAGTCTATGATCTTCCCCTGCGTTGTTGTGGATACTGTGTGGGAACACAGTATTGGGGAATTTAATTTAATATTCATTAATTCCCGGTCTTCCGGAGTGGCATTCCGGGCGGATACAATGGTTTTGGTACTGGCAATCTGGGTTTCCGGGTTGGACATAAGCAGTTCGTAGAGCGAGTGGATCCGAAAATCATAGCTTAATATAAAAGAGCAGAGATCATATGGAATGTAATTTTGCAGAGTGACAATGGGTACTTCGTCGGCAAAACGGCGCCGAAACATGGAAATTACTTTTTGATCCGGTTCAAGCTGCAGTTCCTTGGCGATCTCCGGGGTAGGCGTAATAACATTCAGATCAATCAACTCTGTACGGGGAGCTTTCCCCTGCCTTTTGATCTGCTGGTAAAATGGCTCAAAAGAACGAATAAAACCGGATTCCTGTTTTGGATGTGTAACAAATGTACCCTTGCTTGCTTTTCTGGTCAGCCATCCTTCCTGTACCAGAGCGGAAATTGCCTGACGGACGGTGGAACGACTGATATGATAGTAATCCACCAATTCATTTTCGGTGGGAATCATATCTCCCACAGCAAACTCATTGTTTTTGATGTCGTCGAGGATCATACTTTTCAGCTGAAAATACAGAGGAATCGGAGTGCTTCTGTCCAGCTCTTTGTGAAATAACTGCATAACATTTTCTCCCTGTGTCTGTTCTGTCCATATATTACGAAACTGAGAATCATAATGTACGAACAATAAAACAAATATATACTTATCATATTCTATATGGGAAGAAAAAGCAACCATATTTTTAAAATTATGATGGTAAAATATAACCTTAGTCAAAAGAATAAGAGCAGACTTCTTGTTTACACATCAAAAATACACAGAAAATAGAAGATTAAAAAAGAAAAAATATATCTTTTTGATATTTTATGAAAAAAGGTGTTGACATTTCTTGTCTATTATGCAATTATACATATGTACGAACAAAGGAACAAACGTATAATATAATAAATATAAAAGGATGACGGAACATGAAAGCACTCTGCGTAGGAATGATGGTATGCGATACATTAATTTCTCCGGTCCCTGAAAATATACTTGAACTGGACAGCGTCAGAATCGACAAACCCAGGATCTGCTGTGGAGGAGACGCGTTGAATGTGGCCATGGGACTGGCGCGGTTGGGATGTCCTGTTTCTATTATAGGACGAATAGGAAGAGACGCTAATGGAAGTTTTATCCTGAAAGAATGTCAACGAAATCATGTGGACAGTTCCAGAGTGATTTTTGACCAGGAGTGCGGCACGGCCGCGTCCTATGCGTTGATCGACACAAAAGGGGAAAGGCATTTCCTGACTGAAAAATCGGTATTTTACCGAATATCAGGCGCGGATGTGTCAGATGCAGCGATCAATGACGCGGATGCAGTATATATCGGATCTGCGATGGCGCTTCAAAAAATGGATGAAGGCGGGATACGGGATGTGTTTACAAGAGCGCACCGCATGGGAAAGCTGACGCTTATGGATGCGGCGGTTAATATGGAAGATGCGGAAAAAGACTGGATGGATCTGCTGGCGCCGGCGTTTCAGGAAACAGATATTTTTTTTCCCAGCATGGGTGAGGCAGTTAAATTGACCGGTGAAACGGAACCGGAAAAGATTGCAGATTGTTTCCGAAAATTTCCGATGAGACTGTTTGGTATTAAATTGGGCGGAGACGGATGTTTTGCCACTGACTTTAAAGAAACACATTATATCAGGTGTCCTTCTGGAATGCCGGTAGTGGATACTACAGGGGCGGGAGATTCATTTATGGCAGGTCTTACCTGCGCTTTACTGAAAGGCTGGGATACGTTTGAGGCTGTTCGGTTTGCTTCCTGTGTGGCGACTAAAAATGTGGGAGCGGTAGGAGGAACGGCAGGAATTCCCAGATATGATGAGGCCGTTCAATTTTATGAAGACTGGAAAGATATTTTGTAGAAGGCAGTTTCAGTTCTGTAAAATGGGTGCAGGATATCATGCATGCAATGCGGAACTGTTTGCATAGAAAAACAGTCTGTAGAGCAAGAACTCTCAGAACATGTAAAGAAAGGAAGAAAAAAGTTATGAGATTTGCACCAATGAAAGAGATTCTGGATCTGGCAGAGGAGCGTAAGATTGCTTACGGAGCATTTGTGACGGTGTCTTATGAAACTGCGCTGGCTGCCATTGAAGCGGGCAGTGAGATCGACTGCCCGGTCATCTTCATCACCGGAACAGATTGCTGTGACCTGATGGGAGGATTTGAAGGAACTGTAGAAACTGTTAAGCGGGCTATGGCTCATGCGACTGTGCCGGTCGCGCTTCATCTGGATCACTGCCGTACTTATGAAGAATGCGTGCAGGCAATTCAGGCCGGATATTCATCTGTGATGATTGATGGATCTTCTCTTCCGTTTGAAGAGAATGTGGCGCTTACGAAAAAAGTGGTAGATTACGCCCATACGCTGGGAATCACCGTAGAAGGAGAACTGGGAAAACTGGTCGGGGAAGAAGGCGATCTGATCGTGAAGGGGCCGGAAGCAGCGCAGACGGATCCGCAGGAGGCAAAAGAATTCGTAGAGCGTACCGGGGTAGATTGCCTGGCGGTCAGCATCGGAACTCAGCATGGGCACTATATTGCAGCTCCGCATCTGAACATTGAGAGACTGAAGGCGATCAAAGAGGTGGTAGATGTGCCGCTGGTACTGCACGGAGGTTCTGGAACTCCGCTGGATCAGGTGCAGGAAGCAATCCGCTGCGGTATACGTAAGATCAATGTGGCAACGGACGTGCTGACCGCAGTGGCGGACTCCTTTGAGACACTGAAAAAACAGCCGGGATTCAAATACAATACCGCTATGTTTATTAATTCTAAGAATACTGCAAAAGAGTTCATCAAAGGCAAGATGAAAGATTTCAGATTCGAAAACGAATAATATGGCTCGACCGGCGCCCATATATGCATCCAGGGCACAGACATCATGAGGAGATTGGGCGCCGCCCGGGTAACCGGTAAATATATTTAACGAATTGGAGGATGAAAGGTATGAAAAGGAAAGTAATCAGCACCCTGTTGGCGGCTGCCATGGTATGCTCTCTGGCAGCATGCGGATCGTCGGATACGACGACGTCGGACACGACCGATACGTCAGGAACCACACAGGAGAGTTCTACCGGCGTGGCGTCCGAAGGGACTGCTGATACAGAAGAAACTGCCAGTTCCGGAGAGAATGTAAATGCAACTGTGATCTGGAGAGCATTTGACGACCAGTTCCAGAGTGGTTTCCGTATCATTATGGAAGGACAGGCAGAAGAACTGGGCGGCATCACGCTGGATATGCAGGACGCGGCGAACGATGTATCCACTGCAAATAATAAACTGGATGCTGCCTTGACAAAGGGAACTGATGTGGTAGCAATCTGCGCTCCTGACCGGGAGAGTACGGAAACCATGGCGCAAAAGTGCGACGCAGACGGAGTTCCGGCAGTATTCTTCAATATGGAACCGATGGAGTCCACAATGGAAAGCTATGACAATATCTGGTATGTAGGGGCGGAAGCTGCTCAGTCCGGAGAAATGTGTGCTCAGGCGCTGATCAACTACTGGAACGAGAATACAGAAATCGCGGATAAAAACGGAGACGGAGTTCTGCAGCTGGTGATCCTTCAGGGAGAAATCGGACAGCAGGATGTACAGCTGAGAACACAGGCGTATGAAGATACGCTGAAGGCTCAGGGGATCGATTACGAGATCCTTGCTATGGATACGGCAAACTGGGATCAGGCTCAGGCGCTGGATAAGATGAACGCATGGATCACCGCATATGGCATCGACGGTATCGAAGGCGTGCTCTGCAACAACGACAGTATGGCCATGGGAGCTGTACAGGCATGTATCAATAATGGCTATAACTCCGGAGACCCGGAAAAATTTGTGCCGATCGTGGGTATCGACGCGAACATTGACGCACTGGAAGCCATGAAGGCAGGATCCCTTCTGGGTACTGTTCTGAACGACCGCCAGAATCAGTCTATTGCGATCATCAACGTGATCAAAGCAGTCAATGCCGGACAGGAGATCACGGAAGACGTGGTAGGCGTCGACTGTACGGTAGACGGAAAATATATCTGGGTACCGTATGTCATCGTAGACGAGAGCAACCTGGATGCAACGCTGGAACAGATGAGCGCTCTGTCTGAATAATGCGGCAGAAAAAGAGAAATATCTTTGCAGCCATGCGGCGCCTGTGGGTACGGGCGCCGCATAATAGAAAGGAAGGATATTACTTTGGAACAATACAGATTAAAAGTAAGTAATATGTCGAAATCTTTCCCTGGCGTAAAGGCGCTGGATCATGTTCAGCTGGAAGTCAAACCGGGTTCGGTACATGCGTTGATCGGAGAAAACGGAGCCGGAAAGTCCACTTTGATGAAATGTCTGTTCGGCCTCTATCATCCGGAAGAGGGAACGATCGAGCTGGACGGGGAGAAGGTGGAAATCGATAATCCACATACGGCGCTGAAACTGGGGATATCCATGATCCATCAGGAACTGAATCCGATACCTTACCGGAATATTACGGATAATATCTGGGTGGGAAGATTTGAAAAGAAAGGCATCGTTGTAGACGAGACAAAGATGCGGTCTATGACGGAACAATTATTAAAAGATCTGGATTTTGATATTTCTCCGGATGTACTGGCGAAAGATTTATCCGTATCCCAGCTTCAGGCGGTGGAGATTGCAAAAGCAGTTTCTTATAATGCCAAAGTTATTATTATGGATGAGCCTACTTCTTCTCTGACCGTGGCAGAGACAAAGCATCTGTTTCAGATCATAAAGCGGCTGAAAGAGGAGGGACGGTCTATCATCTACATATCTCACAAGCTGGAAGAGATCTTTGAAGTTGCGGACGAGATCACCGTCATGCGGGATGGCCAGTATGTGGGGAAATGGGCCATATCGGACATTACGATTGATGAACTGATTCACCAGATGGTTGGGCGTGATATGGAGGAACGTTTCCCGCCGGCCGAAGATGTCGTTACAAATGATGTAATCCTGAAAGTAGATGACTTTACCAGTGTTGATGAACATTCTTTTCAGCATGTGAGTTTTGAGCTTCACAAAGGAGAAATCCTTGGCGTGGGAGGTCTGGTAGGGGCCCAGCGGACGGAATTGATGGAGGCAATATTCGGACTCAGAAAGATTTCCGGCGGAACGCTGATAATGAATGGAAATGAGATCCATAACAATACGCCTCAGGACGCGATCCGCAATAAATTTGCTCTTCTTACAGAAGAACGCCGGGCGACCGGCATAATCCCCATGTTATCCGTATGGGACAATATTCTGGCAGTTGCCTATCGAAAACTTGCAAATAATATCATTGGATTTATAGATAAGAAAAAACTGAATGAACCGGTGGAGACCGTCTGTAAAGATTTAGACGTGCGGACTGCCGGCATGGATACATTGATAAAAAACCTGTCCGGCGGAAATCAGCAGAAAGTGCTGGTGGGCAGATGGTTGTTGTCGGACTGTGATATCCTGATCCTGGACGAGCCTACACGCGGTGTGGATGTGGGAGCGAAATATGAGATCTATAAAATCATGAGAGACCTTGTGAGAAAGGGGAAAGCGATTATCATGGTTTCATCGGAGATGCCGGAACTTTTAGGCATGTCTGACCGTGTGATGGTTATGTGCGAAGGCCGGCTTTCCGGCATCCTGAACCGGGAAGAAGTGACTCAGGAAGAAGTCATGAAATTTGCCACCAGATTCTCCAATAAAGCGAAAGAGGTGATTTCCTAATGAAAACAGTGAATTTGAAGAAACTGCTTATCGATAAATCCCTGATCATCGTGCTTCTTCTCATGATCGTCGGGATGATTATCATAGAACCTTCCTTCCTGCAGTGGAGGGTGTTTACGGATATTCTTACCCAGTCCGCGGTAAAGATGATCTGCGCGTTGGGCCTGATGTTCCCGCTTCTGCTGGGCGGCACTGACTTGTCCGGCGGCCGTCAGGTAGGTCTGGCGGCGGTACTGGTGGCATCCATGTCTCAGATGATGGATTACTCCAACCGCTTCTGGCCAAATCTTCCTTATCTTCCGATTATCGTGCCGATTCTTGTTACACTGGCGGTTGTGGCAGTGATCGGAGCGGTCAATGGATTCATGATTGCAAAATTGAAAATGCTTCCGTTCATCGCTACATACGGCATGTCCACGATAGTATATGGTATCAACTGCCTGTATTTTTCAAAAGAGCCGAATAACTCCCAACCTATCGGAGGGATCAGGGAGGACCTGAAATTTCTCAGCAGTTATAAACTGTTTGGACAGATCAGCCTCCTGGTAGTGATCGCGGTTGCGGCGATCATAATTGTATGGTTTGTGCTGAACAAGACAGTGTTCGGGAAAAATATTTATATCGTAGGAGGCAGTCCGGAAGCGGCAAAAGTATCAGGTATTAATGTCCACAAAATCATCATTGCCGTATTTATCATTGAAAGCTGTCTGGTAGGCCTGGCCGGTATCATGGAAGTAGCCAGGACGGGAGGCGCGAACAGTTCTTACGGCAATGCCTATGAGTTCGATGCGATTTCTTCCTGCGTGGTCGGCGGTGTATCTTTGAGCGGCGGCGTTGGAAAAGTGTCCGGAGCGGTGATCGGTGTTATCATATTCACGATCATCAGCTATGGTCTGGCATTCATCGGCGTCAATGCCAACTGGCAGCTCATCATCAAAGGTCTTATCATCTGTATTGCAGTGGCTCTTGATATGAGAAAAAATGCATAACAGGCTGAATAAATAATGAAAGTGCGAAAGGAAAAAATATGAGTACGAATATGGTGAAACTATCGGAAAAACTTTCAATCTCTCCGATTGTGCAAGGATTTTGGAGATTGGAAGACTGGAAATGGAGTGATAAGGAGCTGGCGTCTTTTATGAATGCCTGCATTGAGAGAGGCGTTACGACTTTCGACACAGCGGAAATCTATTCCGATACGCTTTGCGAAAAAATGATGGGCGAGGCATTTGCCGCAGACCCAACGATCAGGAGCCGGATACAGCTGGTATCAAAAACAGGCATTTTCAAAGAGGAGTCTTTCGGATATTATTATACGACTTACGAACGCGTGATGACTTCCTGCAAAGAAAGCCTGCAGAGACTGCATACGGATCATCTGGATCTGTATCTGATTCACCGGGAAGATCCGTGTCTGGATCCGTGGGAGACCGCCCGGGCATTAAAGGATCTGAAAAAAGAGGGTCTGATACTGGAAGCAGGAGTTTCTAATTTTGACCCGTTTAAGTTTGACGCTTTGAATACGGCTATGGGCGGAGAACTGGTCACCAATCAGATCGAGTGGAACCCGGTATGCTTTGAGCACTTTAATACGGGTATGATGGATTATCTGACCGTACGAAGAATTCATCCTATGATCTGGTCTCCTTTGGCAGGCGGCCGCCTTTTCAAAGGGGAAGATGAGCAGTGTCGGAAGGCGATGGACAAGATTCGCAAAATTGCCGGCAGACATGGAGAAGATCCTTCGACAATCATCTACGCATGGCTGAAATATCATCCGGTTGGGGCTGCACCCATTTCCGGAAGTAATAAATTATCCAGACTGGATCTGGCGCTTCGGGCGTTAAATGTAAAACTGGAACATTATGAATGGTATGAGATCTATGTGGCGAGCGGCCAGCAGGTGCTTCGCTGACAGGATATATTTATGGTGCTGTCGCATCAATGATTCAAAGATCATAGATGCGGCAGCACTTTTTTGCGCACTGATCAAAGAGATTGCGTCCTTTTGGCGCTTTTGATATAATCGCTTTATCAGCTATTGACGCTGTAAAATATGTTTATATAAAATGGAGGCCGCAATGTTAAAGATTATATTTGGAAATTGTGAAGATGCGATTTATAATACGGCGGTATATTTCAAGAATTCTTATAAGGATGAATGGATAACAGACAGATTATCTGTTGAGATGATAAAAGATATTGATAAATCGGTTGTGGTTGGCCCCCATATGATAGAAAGTCCCGTTCTTGGAGCTATTTCACCTAAAGAGTTATCCGGCGGAGTAAAAACGCTGATTCTGATCCATAAAGACAGAACGAAAATCTTTAATGCGTCAACTTGCGGTGACAACTGTGCTAAATGGCTGTTAAAGATGGGAAAAACGGATGATATAACCATTAATTTGCGGCATATCATGGATTTTGGTGACGGTGAATTTGAAATCGAAATATTAAATAATCATCAAATAGTGCGAAATATGAAAGAATTGGTTGATATAGCAGGACCAATGATTTAGGAGAGAGTGCTTTGAGAGGAAAATATTCAATCACAGTAAAGAATAATATTCTCTGTTACCGATTTGAGATTAGACGTAATATTACCATTATCAAGGGTGACAGTGCAACTGGCAAAACTACTTTGATTGATATGATTCGTGATTATTATGAAGATGGTGAACAAAGTGGTGTTTCTCTGCAGTGTGCAAAAACATGTGCAGTGTTAGAAGGACGTCAATGGAAAATACTATTGGAAAATATTCACGACTCTATTGTTTTTATAGATGAAGGGAATCAATTTGTCACAACAGATGAATTCTCAAATGCGATAAAAAAGTCAGATAATTATTATGTAATTGTTACACGTGAAAGTCTTCCGAATTTGCCGTATAGTGTGGAAGAAATCTATGGGATAAAAATTTCCGGTAAGTATGGAACATTACAACAGACTTACCAGGAATTCTACCATATATATAAAAACACGAAAAATAATATTTCATTCGATCCGGATATTCTTTTGGTTGAAGATTCCAATGCAGGATATGAATTTTTTAAAAGTGTGGCAGAGCACAAAACCTGGAAAACAATAAGCGCAGGTGGGAAATCCAATATTTATAAATGGTTAAAGAAATATGAGAACAAAAAAATTCTTGTAATAGCAGATGGCGCGGCTTTTGGGCCTGAAATGGACAGGATTATGAAAATAATAAAACTATCAATTAATAAAGAGATTTTTCTTCCTGAGTCCTTTGAATGGCTAATATTGAAAGCGGATGTGATAAGAGACAATTCTGTTAAAGAAATACTGGATAATCCGGGAGACTTTATTGAAAGCAAGGATTATATGAGTTGGGAAAGATTTTTTACGGCACTTTTGGTTGAAAAAACGAAAGACACATATTTAAGATACTCGAAAAGCAAGCTTAACGACGCATATAAGAATAAAAAGATTCAGAAAAAAATAATGAAAGAAGTTCCTGAACAATTAATATAGGAATGTCAAAAATAAGCAGAACAGGAGAGAAATACCGTGATATTTGACAGCCATGCGCATTATGATGCTGAAGCGTTTGACAAGGATAGAGAGGAACTGCTGGGCGGTCTTGCGGATGCGGGCGTCGGGACTGTGGTCAATGTAGGCGCCAGCCTGGAGGGAGTCCGCCGGACCGTGGAATTGACGGAGAAATATCCATTTATATATGGCGCGGCAGGCGTGCATCCGGACGAAGTGGGCGCGCTGAACGAAAAAACCTTTGGATGGCTGAAAGAGCAGTGCGGACGGAAAAAGATTGTGGCAGTAGGAGAGATCGGACTGGATTATTACTGGGATAAGGAGGACCATTCCATACAGAAGGAATGGTTTGTGCGCCAGCTCCGGATGGCAAAGGAGCTGAAGCTGCCGGTGATCATTCACAGCCGGGAGGCGGCGGCTGACACTTTTGAGATTCTGAAACAGGAGAAGACATCGGAGTGCTCTATGGTAATGCACTGTTATTCATACTCTTCCGAAATGGCGAAGGAATATCTGAAGATGGGCTTTTACCTGGGTATCGGCGGAGTGCTTACCTTCAAAAACGGGAAGAAACTGAAAGAGACCGTGGCGGAGGCTCCCATGGAACAGCTGCTGCTGGAAACGGACTGCCCCTATCTGGCGCCGGTGCCATATCGCGGAAAACGAAATGATTCCAGAAAGCTTGTGCTGGTAGCGGAGGAGCTTGGCAGGATCAAAGGAATCTCTGCAGATGAGGTGATCCGGATTACCGAAGAAAATGCCAGGAGATTTTTCCGGCTGGAACAGGAGGAGAGATTATGAGCCGTCCGGCGCCGACTCTGGGGAATCCCCAGAATACCATAGAAATTTTGAACAAATATAAATTTGTGTTCCAGAAAAAATACGGCCAGAATTTTTTGATTGATTCCCATGTGCTGGAAAAGATTATCCGTGCGGCACAGATTACCGAAGATGATTTCGTGGTTGAGATCGGACCGGGCATCGGGACCATGACACAATATCTGGCCGCCTCGGCCAGGGGGGTAGCGGCGATCGAGATCGACCGGGCCCTGATTCCCATTCTTCAGGATACGCTCAGCGCATATGATAATGTGACTGTGATGAATGAAGACGTGATGAAGGTGGATCTGAAGAAGCTGGCGGAGGAGATGAATGGCGGAAAACCGGTAAAGATTGTGGCGAATCTTCCATACTATATTACTACGCCGATCATTATGGGCCTGTTCGAAAACCATGTCCCGGCAAAAAGCATTACGGTCATGGTGCAGAAGGAAGTGGCGGACCGGATGCAGGTGGGGCCGGGAACGAAAGATTATGGAGCTCTATCTCTTGCGGTCCAGTACTACGCAGAACCGGAGATCGTGGCAAATGTGCCGCCCAACTGCTTTATGCCCCGGCCCAATGTAGGGTCCGCGGTGATCCGTCTGTCGGTTTATGAAGAGCCGCCGGTGAAGGTGAAGGATGAAAAGCTGCTTTTCGCGATTATCCGCGCTTCGTTTAACCAGAGACGGAAGACGCTCCAGAATAGTCTTGGACATGTACCGGAACTCGGTATCCCGAAAGAGATGACGGTACAGATTTTGGAGGAGATGGGACTGCCTGCATCCGTGCGGGGAGAAGCATTGACTCTGGAGCAGTTTGCCGGTTTTGCCAATCGCGCGGCATCGTTGAAAGAGCAGTCATAAGCAGGGACGGACGGGCATAGAATACCCTGAAAGAACAGGAGGGAATTCTATGCAGGGATATACGAGAAAGATCGCATACCTTTATGAATATAAAGACGGGGAGCAGATGAAGAGCGCGGGCTTTGTGAAAGTGGAGGCGCGCGGCGGGGTCTGCCGGATCGATATTCACCTGAAGAGCTACTGCCACACCGGGGAAGAGGCAGGGAAAGTTTATATTTATTTTTATTATCAGAAACATCCGGTAGGAATCTGCCTGGGAGCTCTGGAAAGCCGCAACGGCGCATTGGAGTGGCAGGGGATATTAGACGCGGAAAATATTCAGGACAAAGGAGTATCTCTTGCGGAAACCAGAGGAATCTGGGTCCGGAGGCCGGATCATCGCCAGTATGTGGCGGACTGGGACGACTACCCGGTGGATGTGAGACGTTTTCTGCTGTTTCCAAGCGGAGGGAAAAAATGTATCCGCTGCCCGTGGTTTGGAAGTTGTGAGAGGAGCATGGAACATGCCGCTGACAGAAGAGGAGAGATATATGAAGGAAGCCATCCGGCAGGCGCATAAGGCCTGGAAGCTGGGGGAGGTCCCCATCGGATGCGTGATTGTGAGAGACGGGAAGATCATCGCCAGAGGATATAACCGCCGCAACACAGACAAAAATACGCTGGCCCATGCGGAACTGCAGGCGATCCGCAAGGCCAGCCGTGCGGCGGGAGACTGGAGGCTGGAAGACTGTACGATCTATGTGACGCTGGAACCCTGCCAGATGTGCGCCGGGGCCATCGTACAGGCCAGGATCCCCCGGCTGGTGATCGGCAGCCGGAATCCCAAAGCAGGCTGCGCGGGTTCGGTGCTGAATCTTCTGCAGGTGCCGGCATTCAACCATCAGGTAGAAATTACGGAGGGCGTGTTGGAAGAAGAGTGCTCTCTCATGCTGACGAACTTTTTCCGGGATCTGCGGGAGAAGAAGAAAGAAGCACGAAATCATACGGAGGATAAGAAATGAATCGGTTTGATGTAATATTATGGGACGTGGACGGCACCCTGCTGGATTTCCTGGCTGCGGAAAAGGCTGCGATCCAGAGTCTTTTTAAAGAATTCGGGCTGGGAGAGTGTTCGGATGAGATGCTGTCCCGGTATTCGAAAATTAATCGGGAATATTGGAGAAAACTGGAACGGGGAGAGATGGAGAAGTCTCAGATCCTGGTAAAGCGGTTTGAAGATTTTTTCCGTGAGGAGGGACTGGATACTTCCCTGGGAAAAGCGTTCAATGAGGCCTATCAGGTGCGGTTGGGAGATACCATCGTGTTCTGTGACGACAGCAAAGATCTTGTGACGTCTCTGCGGGGAAAAGTCCGGCAGTACGTGGTGTCCAACGGAACCGTGGTGGCCCAGACGAAGAAACTTCGCCGTTCCGGATTTGACAGGCTGATGGACGGCGTCTTTTTGTCCGAAGAGTTAGGGTACGAAAAACCTGCGAAGGAATTTTTTGATCTGGTGTTTCAGGAAGTCCATGCGCCGGAAAAGGACCGCGTACTGATCGTGGGAGATTCTCTCACCAGCGACATCGCGGGCGGCAACCGCGCAGGCATCCGGACCTGCTGGTATAATCCGGGTGCACAGGTGAATGAAACGGGTGCGAAAGCGGATTATGAAATTCGGAATCTGCAGGAGATATGGGAGATAATCTAAGATATACCAAGCTGAAAAGAAAGCCACCCCACTAATGAGTGTGGAGCGGCAAGTTGTTTTTCATTTAGCGTCTATTAAGCTGAAATCAATCTCCAAATCATCATAGATCCCGGTTTTGACAGCCTCAGAAAAAGTATATTCTGCGGTATCGTCGGACTCAAAAGAATAAACCATGATCCTGTTTTTCTCTGGATCAACAATCCAGTATTCACGAACTCCGGCAGTACGGTACTTGAACAACTTGGTATAATAGTCTGTTCGCCTGCTGCCGGGAGAGACAATCTCAATGATCCAATCCGGCGCACCTGTGCAGCCTTTGTCTGTGAGCTTGCCGGGATTGCAAATAACACTTATATCCGGTTCGACATAGTTTTTATCATCTGCATTCAGAAATACGGCAAATGGGGCTATATCGACCTCACAGGGGCCGCCTTTATCCTTAATATAGTTATTGATGACGGTTGAAAGCTCCAGTGTGATTCGCTGATGCATCCGCGTGGGCGGCGCCATCATATACATCTGCCCGTCAATCAGTTCTGCACGTTGTCCATCCGGCAGGGCATAGATATCATCAATGGTATACTCTTTGTTCTGTTGCAGTAATGGCATAGTAACACATCCTTTCATGGTGAGAGTGTTGACAGTTGCTTGAGGACTGCTCTTCATCATTCCAAAAAATCTCGAACATTATTGTTCGCGCTCCATTCGCTCATTGACAGAACGAACAATAAAGGCATTCACGCTTTCTCCGTGTCTTCTTGCGTGATCTCTTATTATTTTCTTTTGTCCTTTTGGAAAAGTAACATTAATTCTATCATAATTGTTCTTTACATATTTATTTACTGCTTTTTGCTGTGCTTTGCTAATTTTTGATTCTTCAGGCATCTGGTCTCCTACTTTCACTAATTTATAGATATACTGCATCTATTCTATAGAGATTATAACCCCAAAATCTATTGATGTAAATATACAATGCTGATAAATATATTGGTGCAAACATAGTAATTATGTCAATGAATTATTAGTGTAATAGTAACTATAATGCAGACATAAAAAGTTTGATACATACCCTTCATCCCTTCTTCACATTCTTTACCTGCATCTTACATGCTGTCAAATTCCGACAAAAAATAGCACTCTAAATGTGGAAATGAGCAAAGAGAAAGCTGTTTTTAAATGTTATATTGAATTTAGTCAAAGCGCGCAGAGAAAAACAGAATGAAGGAGATGAAGTTATGGGAACGATTCAGTTAAAAAATGTGAAAAAGCAGTTTGACAAAGATGTTGTCATCGAAAATCTGAATCTGGATATTGAAGATGGTTCCTTTACGGTGCTGGTAGGACCTTCCGGGTGCGGTAAATCAACGACTCTTCGGATGATTACTGGACTGGATGATCCCACAGAAGGTGACATTTATATTGACGGACAGAAAGTGAATGATGTCACTCCGGGTAAAAGAGATATTGCCATGGTGTTCCAGAATTATGCGTTGTACCCGACTATGACGGTCCGCCAAAATATTGCGTTCGGTCTGGAGAATAAGAAAGTGCCGAAGGAAGAACGGGACAGACGGGTGAAAGAGATCTGTGAGATTGTAGGTTTGACAGAATATCTGGACCGTAAGCCGTCAAAGCTGTCCGGAGGGCAACGTCAGAGAGTGGCGCTTGCCAGGGCTATGGTAAAACAGCCGAAGGTATTTCTGATGGACGAGCCTCTGTCGAACCTGGATGCAAAATTGCGGGCACAGATGCGTGTGGAACTGATCGAGCTTCACAAAAGACTGGGAACCACGTTTGTGTATGTAACCCATGACCAGACGGAAGCCATGTCCATGGCAGACACCATCGTGCTGATGAAAGACGGATATATTGTCCAGCAGAGCTCCCCGAGGGAGTTGTATAACAATCCCAACAGTGTCTATGCCGCTCAGTTTATCGGGACTCCCCAGATGAATGTGCTCCGGAATACCCTTCCGGATGGGAAAATGCTTGGTTTCAGGCCGGAAAAACTGTCATTCCAGGAAATGGAGGCTCCGCATATTACAATCCGGGTACAGGTAGCGACCAAGGAAATGCTGGGCTCGGAGATCATTTACTCTCTGAACAGCAAATACGGCACATTGATGGCCAAAACAGATTATGAGATCGGCGGAGGTGCAGAAGCTGATATTCATGTCCCGTTCTCATCTATGTATCTGTTCGGACAGGATGAGAAACGTATAGAGCTGGATGACACGGCACGGGAACAGATTAAATCCGTATTTGCAGAATAAAGTGGAGAGGGGGTATACCTGTGAAGAAAAAAGAAAGAAGTGCAAGTGAAAAAAGAGACAGGCTTCTGGGTATAGTCACAGCTTCACCGGCAGCGATTCTGTTATGTGTGTTTACGGTCTATCCTGTGATTTATCTGATCTATCGGTCTCTTTTTTCGGGGAGCCTGATTTCCACGGAAAAGGAATTTGTGGGAATCGATAATTATAAAGAAATACTTTTTGATGAAACCTTCCACAAAGTATTGATGAATACTATTATTTACACGGTGCTGTTTGTGGGACTTACCATGGTGCTGGCCATTATAATAGCAGTATGGCTGAACGGATCCAGACAGAAGAAGCTGAATAATATGGTAGAAGCGTGTATATTTACGCCTCATGTTATTTCCATGGTATCTGTTTCCATTGTGTTCTTATGGCTTATGGAACCGGATACCGGATTTTTCAATATGGTACTTACCTCTCTGGGACTGGACAAGTTTCCGTTTCTGTCAAGTCCGTCCACGGCGATGATTTCATTGGTGCTGGTGATGGTATGGAAGAGTGTTGGATACTATGTACTGCTGGTGATGGCAGCTCTTCAGACAGTTCCGGTAAGTATTTATGAGGCGGCAGAATTGGATAATACGCCCAAAATTCGTACGTTTTTCAAGATTACGCTGCCTATGATCTCGCCGACGATTCTGTTTACCTGTGTTGTGGCGTCGATTGCGTCTTTCAGGATTTTTGACGCGGTGAATGTCATGACCCAGGGAGGGCCGGTAGATTCTACCAACACACTGGTATATTATATTTATGCATACGCGTTCCGTTACGGAAATCCGGGAGTCGCATGTGCGGCAGGCGTAGTCCTTCTGGTGCTGGTATGTATTATGACCTATGTACAGTTCGGCGTCAGCAGAAATAAAGTGCATTATCAATAAGGGGGGTGGAAAAATGCAGACTTATGACAGAGACATTATTTTGAACAAAATCACACGGGCGCTGAACGTGATACTGAAAGCGATTGTGATCGTGATCTTTATATTCCCGTTTTACTGGATGGTCAGTACATCCCTGAAGGATCTGACGGAGGCGCTGCAGTTCCCGCCCACATTGATTCCTTCCAGTTTTCATTGGGAGAACTTCACACATGTATTTGAAGTAGTTCCGATTGCGCAGTATTTTAAAAATTCCGTGATTGTCAGCATTACAGTGCTGGTTCTGCAGTATCTGATCATTGTTCCGGCAGCTTACAGCCTGTCGAGACATGAGTATCGCGGTAAAAAGCTGTTTTTCGGGCTGGTACTTCTGGGACAGATGATTCCGCAGCAGATTACATTTCTTCCGGTTTACTTTATGTTCAGCAGAATGAAACTGCTTGGCACGCTGATCCCGCTGATCATACCGTTTATTTCAAATCCGTTCGGAATCTTCATGTTGAGGCAGTATTTCATGCAGATTCCGCAGGAAGTCATCGAGGCGGCAAAGCTGGATGATGCAAGCAACATGAAGATCATGTTTAAGGTTATGATGCCCATGGCGAAACCGGCGCTGGTTACGATTGGTCTTTTGTCGTTCATTTCCACATGGAATAACTACTTCTGGCCGTTGATCATGACTTCCAGTGAAACACTCCGTACGCTGCCTGTAGGAGTAGCGGCGTTGAAATCTTCGGAGACGCTGCAGATGTGGAACATTATTATGGCAGGCAACGTGGTGCTGGTACTGCCGATCCTGATCGTCTATATTGTGGCAAGCAAAAAGATCAGGAACTCATTCACTTATTCTGGTATTAAGTAAATAAAACAAAAGGTTTTAAGGAGGATAAATTGTAATGAAACGAAAAGTATTGCTCGGGCTGGTAACGGCCATGTCACTGTTCATGCTTTCCGGATGCGGATCCGGATCGGGAGAGGACTCTTCATCTGCGGAAACTGCCGATGGAAGAATTGAGATTGAGTTCTGGCACTGCATGGGCGCTTCCAACGGAGAACTGATCCAGGAACTGACAGACGCTTTTAATGAATCTCAGGATGAGATTTATGTAAAGGCGGTGCATCAAGGTTCTTATACGGAAGCAAGCACCAAGATGCAGGCAGCTCTGTCAGCAGGGGAGGCGCCGGTTGTCGCTCAGATGGAGATCGGAAGTCTCGGCGTATTCGCAGATTCCGGACAGCTGGTGGATTTACAGAAATATGTGGATGCGGAAGAGTTTGATCTGGATGACTTTATGCCCGGACTGCTGGACGCTTCCTATTATGACGGGAAACTGATTGCTCTTCCTCATTCTAGAAGCCTTCCGGTATTGTATTACAACAAAGATCTTTTTGCACAGGCAGGGATTGAAAATCCGCCGGAGACCTGGGATGAGCTGAAAGCGGATGCGGAAGCTTTGACGAAAGACGGCGTCTACGGATATTCTTGTCCGTTGGATCAGTGGTATTATACATCTCTGATGATGAACGCAGGCGGTACGATTTATAATGAGGATGAGACAAGCATCGGATTCAATGACGAATCAGGAACAGGTCCGCTGTATTTGTGGAAAGATATGATCGATGCAGGAACTATGAATGTTCCGTCCGGACAGGACTATAATTCTTCCGAAGCATGCAGAAACATTTTCGCGGCAGGTACCGCAGCTATGATCATGCAGAGCAGTGCTCAGCTGAAGGGACTGGAAGAAACCTGTGACTTTGAAGTAGGAGTAGGAGCAATCCCGATGCTGACAGACCGTGCATATCCGGCAGGAGGATCCAATCTGATGATGTTTGCGGGACACAGTGAAGAGGAGGAAGCCGCAGGCTGGGAATTCCTGAAATTTATGACCAATACGGAAAATTCCATCACCTGGGCGAACGGGACCGGATATCTGCCGGTGAGACAGAGCTGTACAGAACAGGATGCTTACAAACAGATGGTAGAAGAGGACCCGAATCTGCAGGTGATCACGGATAATGTACAGTACTGCGCAGAGGCGACTTTTATTCCGGAATATGCGGAAACCAAGGATATCATAGCAAATGAGATCCAGAAGTGTATTCTTGAAGATAATTATACGCCGGAGCAGGCTGTACAGAGTATGGCGGACCGGGTAGCAGAACTTTTCCAATAAAAAAGCAAAAAATAAGGAGGACCAACCGCAGAAAATGTGGAGGGTCCTCTTTTCTATTTACTGTGTTTCCGATATTCGGCAGGTGTACAGCCTTCATATTCCATGAACAGTTTCGTAAAATGGCTCTGACTGTAATAACCGCAGGCGGAGGTGATCTCTTTCACGGACTGCCGGGTGGACAGTAAAAGTTCTTTTGCGTGGTTTAACCGGAGCTGTGTAATATATTTGTTGTAAGAGATCCCCAGTTCCTGCTTCAGAAGGTTGCTGATATAGTTGGCGGAAAATCCAAATTGCTCAGAAAGACCGGAAATAGACAGATTTTCACAATAGTGCTCTTGAATATACTGGATGATGGACTGGATCGGATGTCCGCCTTCTGCAGTATGAATCAGGTTTCTGGCATATTCATGAAGGAAGGCCCTAAGCTGCTCCGGACCGGAGGGAAGCGAGGTCTGGATCCCAAGTGTATATGAAAGAAATGTGCGGATCTCCGGTTTATATTTCCCAAGTTCTTTGACCTGCTCGAATTGCCGGCAGATTTGTTCGCTGCAGTTCATGAATTCGCTGTAATTTTTCTGAAAGCATGCAGTCTGCCATTTTACGCACAGTTCGCCAAAGTCCAAAAGCTCAGACTCGCAGGAAAGAAGTGGTTTGAGATAATAGAACCGTTCGATTCCTTTAAGAACCCGCAGGCAGGAAAGCTGAAGAAGCTTCCACAGGTCGTTTTTCAACTCTTCTGTCTTTCGGGTAATGGAGGACGCAAAGAAGGTGACTCCATCTGTATAGACCTGACCGGATAAATCTTTGGACATGTTGTGCAGCGGTTCGGATTCTTCCGAAAAACAGAGCAGTAGGAGCTGATTTTCGGAAAATGAGGAAACATAGTATTCTTCATAAGGTTTCAGTTTTTCCAAAAGCGACTCCGGAGGCAGTTCTGCATTATCCAAGGTGATAAGAAGGATGAAGCCATAGTAGCTCTCATATCTGCCTAGAGTTCCGTTGCGATGATTGACCGTGTTTTCTAACCAATTGCGGAAGACAGTTTTCTTTTCCCTTTGGTTGGACAGCTCCAGAAGTTTAGTGGTCTGGATGGTTTCCCAGATCGTTTTTTGATCCAGGGGGTTTCATAAGATAGTCTTCTACCTTCAATTTTACAGCCTGTTTTGCGTACTCAAATTCGTTAAAGCCTGTCATAATGTAATAATGGGTTGAAGGGGAGACTTCTTTGGCAAGCCGGATAGCTTCCAGTCCGGATAAACCCGGCATTTTAATATCCACATATGCCAGCTGAAATTTGTGCGCTTTCAGAAGTTCCAGCATCTGGTGCCCGTTGGATGCATGATACACATGACTGTTTTCTGAGCATGACAAAATCAGTTTTTCAATGGACAGGTGAATGAGGGGTTCATCATCAATGACTAATATATTCATTGTTTTGCCTCCTGTACTGAATCGGTAGTGTCAAATACTACCTGTTTTTTTGTTTCAAAATATAATAAAAACCTTGAT
>ERZ1643251.235-NODE-235-length-94071-cov-15.242703_pt1 | contig 94071 bp, 82 predicted proteins | sample MGYA00579261_ERZ1643251 | MGnify/ENA primary metagenome ERZ1643251 (study PRJEB29033, sample SAMEA4952267) | chicken gut metagenome | biome: Broiler Chicken; feature: Gastrointestinal Tract; material: Caecum | place: Ireland | collected 2018 | study: Broiler... | reverse complement strand
CGCCGTTCATCAGCTCATGGGAAATGACATAGTCGGTGTATTCGTGGTACCAGCGATTGGTGTTCAGGTCCGTAAAGACGGCAGAGGGGCACTCGATGGCGGGGATGGCCTCGCCCTTTTTCAAAATCTCCCCGCAGACGGCGCAGACCTCGTCACCGGTGTAGCCGTCTTCCGTGCAGGTGGGCTCCTTGGCGTTGCGCAGCTCGGTCTTGTGACCGGTAGCGGGAAGAATCAGCTCCTCCCAGGTGGTCTCCTCAATACAATCTGCATCCTTGAAGTACTTGCCGCAGTCCGGACAGTGGTAGTAGGCGGCATGGCCGTCGTTGGTACAAGTGGGGGCCTCCTCCTCCACGGCAAGGATCTCCGTATGCCTGCACAGGGGGATGAACATACCCAGGACGCCTGCGCCGTGTTCGCCGATCTGGCCGCAATCCGTCAGCTCCGCCGTTTGCGTATCGACGATGTACAGATTCATTTCATCCGGCAAATATGGACTGCACCCCTGCGCCCAATAGAGCTTGCCGGTGTTGCGGTCGAAGCACATGGTCTGCTCCTGGAACGCTTTCGCTGTGGTCTGTCCAATGACGGTGTATTCGCCGGTTTCCAGATCCAGGCTGGCCAGCCGGGAGCAGCCGTTGCCGCCCCATTGTGCGCCCATACCGGCGAGCATCACATAAGCATTGCCGTCCAGATCAATGGAAAAGCCCAGGATATAGTCCATGTCGTATACGCTGTCGTCTGCGTCGGGGATCTCACCGTAAATTTGACGGCCGGAATCCGGATCCAGCTCACCCGTTTCCAAGTCCACTTCATACAGCTCCTGCAGGAAGCTAATCACATACATCTTCCCTGTGCTGTAATCATAAGACATCTCCGTGGGGTAGAATTGGTACATATCATAAGTCTGCTTGTACTCCACCTGAACTTCTCCCCGTTGCAGCGCCTCAAAATCCATGGTGAAGAACCGGCCGTCGTAGGTGTAGCCGTACACGGTGTCGTCCACCAGCTCGGCGCACGTAACAAAGACCCAATTGTCATCGGTGGAATCCGGCATCAACCCAATCTCCTGGGCGGCGCTTGGATTGGTGTCCTGGAAGGTATACCAGTGGGATTTGCTCTGCCACGCGGGAAGTCCATCCAGCATTCCCGCCGACAAATATTTTACAAAGCCATAGAGATTCACCGGCTTCTCATCGTCTGGGGTGGAAACCGGAGACGCGGTTGTCGCCGGGTCTGCTGTTTCTCCCTCTGCCGGCAGCGAAAGAAGCTCCGGCTGGGCGGCAGGCGCGCTGTCCTCTCCTGCGGAGGAAGAAGACGCTCCCCAAAGGGGAGACAGGCCGGCTGCCGAAGCGGGCGAGGCGACGGCCGACACCAGCAGAACGAGCACAGCCAGTAATGCGATGGTTCTTTTCATAGTAATACCTCCTATTTTCTGTACTGCTCAGTTCGTAATTTTACGAACACATCTGTGATTCAAATTTTACCTTACATTTTCGTCGTTGTCAATAGACATTTTGAAAAAAAGCTGCTATAATTTGGGAACAACACACAAGACGTCCGCCGCCTGCGCCGTAGGGAGGTACCTTATGATTCGTTACGAGCCGATTCCGCTGCTGGAAGCCACGCTATTTCTTGCAAACTGGGCAGCCCAAATTTCCTGGAACACCGACATAGAAAAGACCTTCGGCTTCTGCAGCAAATCTACCAAGCAGACACTGGAGGAGTACTCTCGCATTTTAACCGAGCTGGAACGCAGACTCGCCGCCGGCATCACCGTCCCGGAGTCAACCGTGCAGACGCTGTTTGCCCCCCTGCATCCCAGTGACAAAAAGGCAAACCATCCCTCTGACGATTATCTCTGCCACTTGCTGCTGCCGGGAGAGGTGGAAGCCTACGTAGAATGGGCGGAGGATGTTTTTTTTCATAACCTGCGAAAGGATATTTCCAACATCCCGAAGCGAATTTCCGGCTTTCTAAAGGCGGACTCCCAGGAATGCGAAAACGACATCTGCATCCAGGAGCTATTTGCCATGATCAAGGGCAGCGATTTGCCCCAGAGCGCGAAGCTGACCCTAATTGACCTGGCGCTCAATCCCGACAGCTACATTGACATGCTTCAAGAAACCCTATCCCCTGTCGCCGAAGCGTTCCGGCAGTGCCGGAGTCTGGTGGAGCCGCTTCTGGAGGAATTCCGCGCCTCCTGTCCGGAGGACGAAGCCACGATGCTGGGGCAACTCACGTTCTTAGACCAATCCAAAATTCAAACGGCCGTCATCTGTCCCAGCGTTGTGTATAGCGGGTACTCCCTTGTAGCGTTGAACCGGGATCAAACGGTGCTCCTTTTCTGCGTGGGATCCCTGTACAAATTTTTAAAAGATCATTTTTCTCTCTCCCAGGGCATAGACGTCCGCCTCACTCAGGTGCTCACCGCCCTGGGCAACCAAAACCGCTTCAACATCGCGACCAAACTGTTGGACGGCCCCGCCTATGGACGGGAGCTGGCGAACCATCTGGGAATTTCCCCGGTCACCATCTCTCAGCACATTAGCATTCTCATGAGCGCCAATCTGGTCACCGTGCACAACGATGGAAAACGCGCGTACTACTCCCTCAATACAGACGAGCTGGACCGCTTTCTTGACCTCTTTAAAAAGTATTTTAGACGGGATTAGGATTTCCCAGAGAGCCGAATCCGGTCGGCAAATTTCCCTGCGGGAACGGAACTGCACGCTCACCGCCTGCGCCTTTCCAACCCGGAAACATCCCCGGCCGAGATGAGGAGTCCGCCTGTGGCTGCAAGTCGGCGGTACCATACGGGGTGGTTCCTTGCCCGGATCCTCTGAGGGCGGCCTCATGCCGGCACACGCAGGGTTTTCCGGGGAAATACGGAACTGCACCTTGAAAGAACGGGAAGTTTTGGTATAATGGACAGGAACGCAGGAACACCGGCGGCCGGGGAGGAAGAAGGATGGCAAAACTCTATTTTAAATACGGGGCCATGGGCTCGTCCAAGACGGCGCAGGCGCTGATCACCAAGTATAACTATGAGGAAAACGGACTGCAGGTCTGGCTCTTAAAGCCCAGCGCCGATATGCGGGACGGGGCGCAGATTCTGCGCAGCCGCATCGGCCTGGAGGCGAGGGTGGAAATCATAGGACCCTCGGAGGACATTTATACTTGCTTCCGGGAGCGGAAGCAGGGCAGCTGCGATGTCATCATTGTGGATGAATGCCAGTTTTTGGAGCCGGAGCAGGTGGATCAGCTTCGGGCGATTGTAGACGACTACAATTTGCCGGTGATGTGCTTTGGCCTGCGGACGGATTTCCAGTGCCGTCTGTTTGGCGGCAGCCGCCGCCTCATGGAGGTGGCGGATACCATTCTGGAAATCAAAACCATTTGCGACTGCGGGGCCAAGGCGACGGTCAACGCCCGGGTGGATGCGGACGGATACATTGTGACGCAAGGGCAGCAGCTTCTGCTGGGAGGCAACGACAGCTACCTTGCCATGTGCCACAAGTGCTGGGTCCGGGGGATTCGGGAGCGCCGGAAGATGAAGCTCCACGGCAGCGGAGAGACGCTGGACTCCTAAAATCGGCAGACTATAATTTTAGAAAGTGGGAATGGATGATGAACGTACAAGAAATTCTTTCCAAATGTGACCATACGCTGTTGACGCAGACGGCGACCTGGGAGGAAATCCGGGCCATTTGCGACGACGGAATGCAGTACCATACCGCCTCGGTTTGCATTCCCGCCGCCTACGTGCGGCAGGCCAAGGCTTATGTGGGGGAGCGGCTTCCAATTTGTACAGTGATCGGCTTCCCCAACGGCTATGATACCACAGCGGCGAAATGCTTCATGGCGACTGATGCCGTAGAGGGCGGAGCCGATGAGGTGGATATGGTCATTCATCTGGGCTGGGTCAAGGACCGCCGGTACGACCTGGTGGAGCAGGAGATCCGGCAGATCAAAGCGGCTTGCCGGGGGCGGCTGCTGAAGGTCATTGTGGAAACCTGCCTGCTGACCGACGAGGAAAAAATCGAGATGTGTCATGTGGTCACCCAGTCCGGGGCAGACTATATCAAAACCTCCACGGGCTTTTCCAAGGCCGGCGCCACCTTCCACGATGTGGAGCTGTTTGCCGCCCATGTGGGGCCGAATGTGAAAATCAAGGCGGCCGGTGGGATTTCCAGCCTGGAAGATGCAGAAAAATTTCTCCAGTTGGGCGCGTCCCGCCTGGGCACCTCCCGCATTGTCAAATTAGCCAAAGCCATGGGGCTTTAAACGGAAACTGCAGCAAAGGAGCGATTTATGATGAAATATCCGACCCCACACATCAACGCCAAACCCGGTGATTTCGGCAAAACCGTTCTGATGCCCGGGGACCCCCTGCGTTCTCAATTCATTGCCGAGACCTTCCTGGAAAACCCCGTTCTGGTGAACAACGTCCGGGGCGTTCAGGGCTATACCGGGACCTATCGGGGCGTCAAGGTCTCCGTCATGGCCTCGGGCATGGGGATGCCCTCCATCGGCATCTACTCCCATGAGCTTTATAATGTGTTCGGTGTGGAGAACATCCTGCGGGTGGGCTCCGCCGGTGCGCTGCAGGAGCATGTCCGGCTTTACGATCTGGTCCTGGGACAGGGCGCCTGCACCGATTCCAACTGGGCGGCCCAGTTTCACCTGTCGGGCACCTTCGCGCCCATCGGCTCGTTTGACCTGCTCACCAAAGCGGTAGAAGCGGCCCGGGAGCTGGGATGCCGGTATCATGTGGGCAACGTCTTGTCTTCCGACGCCTTCTACGGAGACCACGAAGGAGTTCCCAACGGATTGGATGCCAACTACGGCTGGAAGAAAATGGGAATCCTGGCCGTGGAGATGGAGGCGGCCGCCCTGTATATGAACGCGGCCCGTTACGGCAAGGGGGCCCTTTGCATCTGCACGGTCTCCGATCACATCCTCACAGGGGAGGAAACCACGGCCCAGGAGCGCCAGAACGCGTTTACGGACATGATGAAGGTAGCCCTGGAAGTCGCCGTGAAGTCGGAGCGCTGAGCAACCGGGGGATTTGCATCCCGGAACGGAGACATCGGAGGTGAAAGCTGTATGAAGCGGATTTTCTTAATTGTATTGGATTCTTGCGGCGCAGGGGCGATGCCCGATTCCGAAGCGTTTGGGGATGTGGGGGTCCACACCTTACGTTCCTGCGCGGCTTCGAAGGAGCTGCACATCCCCAATCTGGTTCAGGCGGGATTGGGAAATGTAGAGGGGCTGTCCTTCTTGGGGAGCGTGGAGCGCCCTGCCGGCGCAGTGGCCCGGTTGGCGGAGGCTTCCATGGGGAAGGACACCACCATCGGCCATTGGGAAATTGCGGGCCTGGTGTCGCCGGAACCCCTGCCGACCTATCCCGAAGGCTTTCCTCGGGAGGTGCTGGATGCGTTTGAGGCCGCGACGGGTCGGGGAATTCTGTGCAACCGGCCCTACTCCGGGACCGAGGTCATCCGGGATTACGGCCAGCGGCAGCGGGAAACCGGCAAATGGATCGTGTATACCTCTGCAGACTCCGTATTTCAAATTGCAGCCCATGAGCAATGGATTCCCCTGGAGGAGCTGTATGCCGCCTGCCGGAAGGCCCGGGCCATCCTGCAAGGGAAGCACGGCGTAGGCCGGGTGATTGCCCGGCCCTTTGTGGGAGACGCCCAGACCGGATTTACCCGAACGGCCAACCGCCATGACTTTTCTCTGGAGCCGCCGGGGAAGACGCTCCTGGATGCGGTGAAAGCGGCCGGTCTGGATTCCATCGCCGTGGGTAAAATCTACGATATTTTTGCCCATCGGGGGGTGACGGAGCAGGTCTACACCCAAGGCAATACCGATGGCCTGGCCCAAACGCTGACCTATGCCGACCGGGATTTTCACGGCCTGTGCTTTGTCAATCTGGTGGATTTCGACATGCTCTACGGACACCGGAGAGATGTGGACGGCTATGCCGGGGCGCTGACGGAGTTTGATGCCTGGCTGCCGGGCTTTGTGAAGAAGCTGGGACCGGAGGATTTGCTTCTGATCACGGCCGACCACGGCTGTGACCCGGCCTATGCCGCGACCACGGATCATACCCGGGAGTATGTGCCTCTGGTGGTTCTAGGTCCCAAGGTAAAGCCCCGGAATTTGGGGACCCGGACCAGCTTCGCGGACATCGCCGCCACTGTGGCGGAGCTGCTGCAGGTAGGGCTGGATACGCCCGGGAAAAGCTTTGCCCGGGAGGTTATTTCGTAGCTTGGGAAAAATTCGGCGGCAGGAGGCGCGCCTGCCGGACGGGCGGTGGGCGCGTGCCGCGGGGAAAGGAGAATCTGCCTGTGAAACCGAAAGAATTGTTGTCGCTGGCTGTGGAGGCGATGGGGCATGCCTACGTGCCTTATTCGGGCTACTGTGTGGGCGCGGCGCTGCTGTGCGCCGACGGATCTGTCTACCAGGGCTGCAACATTGAAAACGCCTCCTATACGCCCACGATTTGCGCCGAGCGGAACGCCTTTTTTAAAGCGGTCTACGACGGAAAGCGGGACTTTTCCGCCATTGCGGTGGTAGGCGGGAAGGACGGCGTCATCTCCGGAATCTTTCCGCCGTGCGGCGTGTGCCGGCAGGTGATGCGGGAGTTTTGCCGGGATGATTTCCTGATTTATATGGGCGGCCCGGAGGGCTCCTATGAGACGCACACGTTGGCGGAAATGTTGCCCTTCGGTTTTTCCGCCTCGCAGCATATGAAATGACAGAAAATCGGCAAATTTTCCCGGAGATTTTGTAAATTTTTGTAAAGATTTCAAAAACAGGTTGATTTTTATGAAAGTTTGTGTTAAAAGATAAAGAGCGGTGCGCCTAGGCGCGCATCCTGGAGAATCCCAATATTATTACATATTTGGAGGTCAAGAAAATGAAGAAAATCATTGCGCTGCTGCTGGCAGTGGTGATGGTGGCCTGTCTGTTTGCCGGCTGTCAGGGCGGCGACGGGGAGGAGACCAACCCCAGCACAAATTCCACGACCGATGAGGCGACGGACCCCGCCACCGAACCGGCAGGCGACGAAACGGAGCCTGCGGCCGACGATACCACGGAGCCGGACTCCACCGGGGCCAAGAAGGTTGCCTTTGTCACCGACGTGGGCAACATCGACGACCACTCCTTCAACCAGTATTCCTATGAAGGCGTGACCAAGTTCTGCGAAGAGAACAATCTGGAGTGCAACTATTATAAGCCCGCCGGAGATACCGATCAGGACCGCATCGACGCCATCAATCAGGCGGTGACCGACGGCTACGGCGTGATTGTAATGGCCGGCTATCTGTTTGGACCTGCCTGCTATACGGTGGCCAGCGAGCATCCCGAGGTTCTGTTCCTGGCGCTGGACGTGACGGAAGGGGACCTGAATGCCGATACCGTTCCCTCCAACATTGCGCTGATTTGCTATCAGGAAGAGCAGGCCGGTTACCTGGCCGGCTATGCGGCTGTGCAGGAAGGCTACAAGGAGCTGGGCTTCCTGGGCGGCATTGACGTCCCCGCCGTCATCCGGTACGGCTATGGCTTCATCCAGGGCGCCGACAAGGCCGCCCAAGAGCTGGGTGTGACGGACGTGAACATCAAGTACTGGTACTCCGGTTCCTTCGAGGCCAATGATGACATCGCCACCAAGATGGACAACTGGTACGTGGGCGGCACGGAAGTGGTCTTTGCCTGCGGCGGCGGTATCTACCTGTCCTGCCTGTCTGCGGCGGATGCCAACGACGGCAAGATGATTGGCGTGGACGTGGACCAGTCGAACGTCTCGGAGCGGATCATCACTTCTGCCATGAAGGCGCTGTCCAACTCCGTGGTGAAGGCGCTGACCGACGCTTCCGCCAACGGCTGGACTTGGCCGACCGAATACGCCGGTGTTTGCCAGTACCTGGGCGCTGCCGACGATTGCGTGGGCCTGCCCATGGAGACCTCTCAGTTTACCACCTTTACCCAGGAGCAGTATGACGCTCTGTTCCAGTCCATGGCGGACGGCACGCTGGTGGTGGACAACAACAGCGATCCCGATACCAAGCCCGAGACCACCAATGTGACGGTGGATTACCAATAAGCATTTGCAAAAGGCGCTGCCCGTGAGGCGGCGCCTTTTTTGTAAAACGGGCGGGGAATTTCAGAAATGTTTGCAATCTGGCGGCTTTGTGCGATTTGCATATAAGACCGGACTTTTACAGATGTATATATGGAGTTTTTCCCGGGATTGGAGAATTTTGCTTGACAAACCCCACGACGCCGGATAAAATATGTCTAAATTATTTTAGCTAAAATAATTTAGACTTTGAGACAAAAGGAGTAACCTTATGAAACTGGAAGAACTGCGCGATCTGATTGTGGAGACCCTGGGCTGCGACGCTGGAGAGGTGACGCCGGAGGCCGATCTGAAGGCCGACCTGAAGGCCGATTCTCTGTCTCTGGTAGAGCTGGTGATGGCTCTGGAGGAGGCCACGGGCCTGACCATTGACGACGGCGACATGGCGGACTTGCATACGGTGGGGGACGTTTTGAACTACCTCCAGGCGCATCAGAATTAAAGGCGGGCAATTTGCTCAGGAGGGAATTTCCATGACCAATCAGGAAATCATGGACTTGGTGGCCTGCTTCGACAGGAGCACCGTCAAGACAATGAAGCTGACCTGGGAGGGCTTTGCCCTGGAGCTGACCCGGGACACAGCTGCGGCAGCGCCCGCCGCACCCCTCCCCGCCGCTCCGGCGCCGGTGGAAGAGGAGGACTGCGTCGTGACGGCTCCGCTGGTCGGAACATACTATGCCGCGCCCGGTCCGGACCAGCCGCCCTTTGTGCAGGTGGGCGACCGGGTGAAGAAAGGGGAGACTCTGTGCCTCATCGAAGCGATGAAGATGATGAGCGAGGTGGCCGCTCCCTGTGACTGTGAAATTTTGCAGGTTTTGAAGACCAACGGCAGTCTGACAGCCTACGGCGAAACCCTGTTTCGCTATCGAGCATGCTGAGGCGGGTTTTGATCGCCAACCGGGGCGAAATTGCCCTCCGCATCCTCCGGGCCTGCCGGGAGCTGGGGATGGAGACCGTCGCGGTCTATTCCCAGGCCGATGAGGAGGCGCTGCCGGTGCAGCTGGCTACCCAGGCCGTCTGCATCGGTCCGGCCAAAGCGTCGGACAGCTACCTGAATCAGGAGGCCCTGCTCACGGTGGCCCAGGCCACGGGCTGCGATGGGGTACATCCGGGCTATGGATTTTTGTCGGAAAACGCAGAATTTGCCGATGCCTGCGCCCAGCGGGGCCTGACCTTTATCGGCCCCTCCGGAGACGCCATACGGCGGGCGGGAAGTAAATCTGCGGCCAAGACGCGGATGCAGCAGGCGGGAGTTCCGGTGACGCCCGGCTCCCAGGGACCTGTGGAAAGCGTGGAAGCGGCCCGGGCTGTGGCCGAGTCGGTGGGTTATCCGGTTCTCCTGAAAGCCTCTGCCGGCGGCGGCGGCCGGGGAATCCGCCGGGTGTACGGCCCGGAGGAGCTGCCGGAGGCGTTTGAAAGCGCCCGGGCTGAGGCTGTGGCCTGCTTCGGCAACGGGGAGATGTATCTGGAAAAGCTGATTCTCCGGCCGCGGCACATTGAAGTGCAGATTTTGGCAGACCGGCATGGCCACGTCATCTCTTTGGGAGACCGGGATTGTTCGGTGCAGCGGCGGAATCAGAAGCTTTTGGAGGAGGCGCCTGCCTGGGGCCTGTCTGCAGAGCTGCGAAAGGAAATGGGTCAGGCGGCGGTCCGGGCGGCAAAAGCGGTGGGCTATGAGAATGCCGGGACGGTGGAGTTTCTGTTGGACCCCGACGGCCAGCATTTCTACTTTATGGAGATGAATACGAGAATCCAGGTGGAGCACGGGATTACGGAGCTGGTGACCGGCGTGGATTTGGTGCGGGAGCAGCTGCGGATTGCCTCGGGGCTTCCGCTGTCTGTGACCCAGGAGGAAGTCCGGATCACGGGCCACGCCATGGAGTGCCGCGTCAATGCCGAGGATCCGGCGGCGGACTTCCGTCCGTGTCCCGGCACCGTGGAATTTCTTCATTTTCCAGGGGGGCCCGGCGTGCGGGTGGATTCCTGCCTGTACACCGGCTGCCAGATGCCGCCCTGGTATGATTCCTTGGCGGCTAAGCTGATGGCTTACGCGCCCACCCGCCTGGAGGCGATCCGGAAGCTGCGGCGTTGCTTGGAGGAGTTCATTTTAGAGGGCTTTCCCACCAACGCGGAGCTGACGTACCAAATTTTGTATCACCCGGAGTTTATCCGGGGATGCTGCACCACTGCCTTTTTGGAGGAGCATTTGCCGGAGCTGCTGGAATTTAGGCGCCGGCTGGAGGAAAGGGAGGCCGCAGTATGAACGGAATTTTTGCCCGGCGGCGTGCCAGGCTTTTGTCGATGAAAGCGGTGCGGGAGGCTGGTCCTCCCGCCTCGGCTTGTCCGGGCTGCGGCGCCCAGACAGACCGGGAGGAACTGATCCGGAACATCTGGGTTTGCCCCCGGTGCGGCCATCATTTTCCCCTGGATGCTTATAGCCGCCTGAACTCTGTGCTGGACGCCGGTTCGTTCCGGGAGCTGAATGAAAAGTATTCCCCGGCAGATCCCCTGCATTTTCCCGGCTATCCGGAGAAGTTGAAAAAAACCCAGGAAAAGACCGGCTTGACGGAGGCCGTGGTGACGGCGCTGGGAGCCATCGGCGGGCGCCGCTGTGTGGTCGGCGTTTTGGACTGCCGGTTCTTTATGGGCTCCATGAGCGCGGCGGTGGGGGAGAAGATCACCCTTGCCATTGAGTATGCCGTCCGGAACGGCCTGCCGCTGATTTTGTTCTGTGCCAGTGGCGGAGCCCGGATGCAGGAGGGCATTCTCTCTCTCATGCAGATGGCCAAGACCAGCGCCGCCCTGGGGCGGTTGGCGCAGCGCGGACTTTTCTACGTTTCCGTCCTCACAGATCCGACGACCGGCGGCGTCACCGCCAGCTTCGCGTCTCTGGGGGACGTCATTTTGGCCGAGCCGGGGGCGCTCATCGGCTTTGCCGGTCCCCGGGTCATTCAGCAGACCATCGGCCAGACTCTGCCGGAGGGCTTTCAACGGGCGGAGTACCAGCAGGAGCACGGCTTTGTGGACGCGGTGGTTCCCCGGAGCCAAATGCGCGCGGCGCTGGTTCAGCTCCTGCGGCTTCATGAGAAAGGAGGCCGGGAATGGAAGAATTGACTGCGGCCCAGCATCTGGCCATTGCCAGAGACCCGGCCAGACCCAATGTGAGCGACTATATCCAGGCGTTGTTTACGGACTTTTTTGAGCAGCGGGGCGACCGGCTCTGTGGGGAGGACCCGGCCATTTTGGGCGGCGTGGCCTTATTTCACGGACATCCGGTGACGGTCATCGGTACCCGGAAGGGGAAGACCTTGGAGGAGAACCTGCGCTGCCATTTTGGAATGCCCAGCCCGGAGGGCTACCGGAAAGCCCGCCGCCTGATGGACCAGGCGGAGAAATTCCGCCGTCCCATTATCACCCTGATCGATACCAGCGGCGCGTATCCCGGCCTGGAGGCCGAGGCGCGGGGGCAGGGAGAGGCCATTGCCCAGAATCTTTTGACCATGAGCCGGCTGACCGTCCCGGTGGTTGCGGTGATTCTGGGCGAGGGAAACAGCGGCGGCGCTTTGGCTCTGGCCGTGGCGGACCGGGTGCTGATGCTGGAGCACAGCGTCTATGCCATTTTGTCTCCCGAAGGCTTCGCCTCTATTTTGTGGAAGGATGCCGGCCGCAGCCAGGAGGCGGCGGGCTTGATGAAGCTGACGGCGCCGGAGCTGCTCCGACTGGGCGTCATTGATGAGGTGATCCTGGAGCCGGTCGGCGGCGCCCATTTGGCTCCCGCCATTGCGTACCGGGAGGTGGACCAGGCGCTGTTCCGGCACCTGTCCGCTCTCAGCCGGGAGCGGGGAAGCGCCCTGGCTGCCGCCCGGTATGAAAAATTTAGGCGCATGGGCGCCGTCCAGCCGGAGCGGCCTGGAGAGACGGCGCGGAAGGAGGAGCCATGAACGGAATTAAAATTTTGGGTACCGGCCATTGCGTGCCGGCCCAGGTGGTGACCAACGACGACATGGCCCGGATGGTGGATACCAGCGACGAGTGGATCTCCAGCCGCACCGGGATTCGAACCCGGCATCATTGCAGGACGGAGACGCACACGGATCTCTGCCTCCAGTCGGCCCGGCAGGCGCTGGATCAGGCACGAGTCCGCCCGGAGGAGGTGGGGGCTTGCATTGTGGCTACCATCACCCCCCAGACTTTGGTCCCCTCGGCAGCATGTCGGCTGCAAAAGGAACTGGGGCTGCCGGAGGATATTCCCTGCTTTGACCTGAGTGCCGCCTGTACGGGCTTTTTATTTGCGCTGCACACCATGGAGTGTTTGCTGAACGCCTCAACCCGGCCCTTCGGCCTGGTGGTGGGCTGCGAGGTCCTGAGCCGGGTGACGGATTTTACGGACCGGAGTACCTGCGTTTTATTTGGCGACGGCGCCGGTGCAGCTGTGGTGGAGTGCCGTCCGGGTTGGCCGTCGATCTGCGCCCAGTTGGGCTGCGCGGGCAATGAGCAACTGCTCCGCATTCCGGGGGTAGGGACCGGAGAGCCGTCCTACGTCGCCATGGATGGCTCCGGCGTTTTCCGGTTTGCCGTGGAGACGGTGCCCAAATGTGTGGAGCAGGTGCTCCAGTGCCGGGGCTGTACCATGGCGGATGTGGATTGCTTTGTTTTCCATCAGGCCAATGCGCGGATTACGGATTTGGTTGCCCGCAAACTGGGCATCCCCCCGGAGAAATACTATAAAAACATCGACCGCTATGGAAACACGTCTGCGGGCAGCATTCCGCTGGTGCTCAGCGAGTTGCACGAAATGGGCCGGGTGGGACCGGGCAGCCGGGTTTTGGCCGTGGGCTTTGGAGGCGGCTTGACCTGGGGCGGTGCGCTTTTGGAGTTTGGGGAAAGGAGACCCTTATGAATCGACTGAATCAATTGCTGGGGACGGAGTTCCCCATTATTCAGGGCGGCATGGCCAACATCGCCACCGGCGAGTTTGCAGCCGCCTGTTCCAACGCCGGCGCTCTGGGCGTCATTGCCTCCGGCTCTCTCCGGTCCGCCGAGGAGCTGCGGGAGCAGATCCGGATTTGCCGGGAGCGGACGGACAAGCCCTTCGGCGTCAATCTGATGCTGATGAATCCGGCGGCTCCGGAGATGGCCCAGGTCATTTCTCAGGAGCTGGTGCCGGTGGTGACCACCGGCGCGGGCAATCCGGCGCCTTACATTGCCGCCTGGAAGGCGGCGGGAGTGAAGGTCCTGCCGGTTGTAGCGGCGACGGTTTTGGCCCGCCGCCTGGTCCAGGCCGGCGCCGACGCCATCATTGCCGAGGGCACGGAATCCGGCGGCCATGTGGGGGAGATGACCACCATGGCCCTGGTGCCCCAGGTGGTGGACGCGGTGGAGGTTCCCGTCATTGCCGCCGGCGGCATCGCCGACGGAAGACAGATGGCGGCGGCTCTGGCCCTGGGCGCCTGCGGCGTTCAGGTGGGGACCTGCCTGCTGGTGAGCCGGGAGTGTCCCATTCATGAAAACTATAAGCAGGCCCTTTTAAAAGCCAAGGACAGCGACACCACCGTAACCGGCCGCTCCATCGGCGGCCCTGTGCGGGTGTTGAAGAATAAGATGGCCCGGGAGTACCTGGCCCTGGAGCGTCGGGGCGCTACCTTGGAGGAGCTGGAGCGCTGCACCTTAGGCGGACTGCGCCGGGCGGTATTTGACGGCGATGTGACCACCGGCAGCGTGATGACGGGCCAGGTGGCCGGCATGCTCCACGAAATCCGGCCCTTGCGGGTGATTTTCCAGGAGCTGTATACCCAGGGCCTGGCCGTATTGGGCAAGACCTGCCGTGACTGGGAGGAAAAGGCATGAGATTGGGGTTTCTATACGCCGGACAGGGCAGCCAGCACCCGGGCATGGGGCAGGATTTGTACGACGCCTACCCCGCTTTTCGAGCCGTTCTGGACCGGGCGGAGACAGACTTTGACCTGAAGAAGCTCTGCTTTGAGGGACCGGCGGAAACTCTGAACCAGACCCGGTACACCCAGCCTTGCATGGTGGCCTTTGCCGCCGGTCTGACGGCGGTTCTGCGGGAGATGGGAATTGCGCCGGATTTGGCGGCGGGACTGTCCCTGGGGGAATACTCCGCTCTGGCCGCCGCCGGTGTTTTCGGGGATCAGGAGGCCATTTCCCTGACGGCCTTCCGGGGCCGGGTCATGGAGGAAGCTGCCGCCGGCCGCGACAGCGCGATGATTGCGGTTCTGGGCCTGGACCGGGAGGCGCTGCAGGAGGCCTGCCGGGAGGCGGAGCCTTTGGGAACCGTCGTAATTGCCAATTACAACTGTCCGGGCCAGCTGGTTCTGGGCGGAGACCGGGAGGCAGTGAAAAAAGCTGCGGACTTGGCCAAGACCAAAGGAGCCCGCCGTTGTGTTCCCCTGCGGGTATCCGGCCCGTTCCACACGCCTTTGATGGCGCCTGCCGGTGCGGCGCTGCAGGAGCGGTTTCGGGAGGTGTCCTTCCGGGAGCCGGAGATTCCGGTCATCTTTAATTGCTTGGGCCGGGAAAAGGGACCGGAGGACCGCATTGCGGATCTGCTGGTCCGGCAGGTTCAGAGCAGCGTTTTTATGGAAGACAGCATCCGCCGCATGGAGCAGCTGGGGGCGGAAGCCATTGTGGAAATCGGCCCGGGAGACGCTCTGACAGGCTTTGTCAACCGGACTCTGCCCCAGATGCCGGTCTACCCGGTGGAAACGGCGGCGGATGTGGCGGGCCTGCCTCAGTGGCTGGCTCAGACAGAAAAGGAGAAACGCCAGTGAAATTGGAAAATCAGACAGCGGTTGTCACGGGAGGCAGCCGGGGCATCGGCCGGGCGGTGTGCCTGGAGTTGGCCCGGGAGGGCGCCAATGTGGTGGTGTGCTATGCAGGCCGTGCCGAAGCAGCCCAGAAAACAGCGGCGGATTGCCGGGCCATGGGAGTCAAGGCCTTGGCCATACAGGCCGACGTTGCCGAAGAGGCGGCGGTGCAGAGTCTATTTGCCCAGACGCTGGAGGCCTTTGGTCGGGTGGATGTCCTGGTCAACAGCGCCGGGATTACCCGGGACGGCCTGATGATGCGCATGAGCCAGGCGGATTTTGATGCGGTGGTGGACACCAATCTCAAGGGGACCTTTTTGTGCATGAAAGCGGCGGCCCGGCCCATGGTGAAGCAGCGGTACGGCAGGATTGTAAACCTGAGCTCTGTAGTTGGCCTGCACGGCAACGCGGGACAGGTCAATTATGCCGCCAGCAAAGCCGGTGTCATCGGCATGACCAAATCCTTGGCCCAGGAGCTGGCGGGCCGGGGCGTGACGGTCAATGCCGTAGCGCCGGGCTTTATTGATACGGATATGACGGCGGCCATGCCCGAGGCGGCCCGGCAGAGCATGCTCTCCGCCATCCCGGCGGGGCGCCCGGGGACGCCGGAGGATGTGGCCAAGGCTGTGGCTTTCCTGGCCTCTGCCGGGGCAAGCTACATCACCGGTCAAGTGCTGACGGTAGATGGCGGCATGGCAATGTAAAGGAGCGCATATGAGGAATAGACGAGTTGTCATTACGGGTATGGGGGCGGTCACCCCGGTGGGCCTGACGGCCCGGGAGAGCTGGCAGAATGTCAAGCTCGGCGTGTGCGGCGTAGGACCGATTACCCAATTCGACGCCACGGGGATGAAGGTTCAGCTGGCCGCTGAGGTCAAGGGGTTTGAACCGGAAGCGGTTTTAGACCGGCAATCAGCCCGGCGTATGGGCCGCTTTACCCAGTTCGCTGTGGTTGCCGCCCGGCAGGCCCTGGCCGATGCGGCCTGGGATGGGGCGCAAGAGGATCTGGACCGGTGCGGTGTAATCCTCTCCAGCGGCATCGGCGGCCTGTCCATCACCGAGGCGGAGCATGACCGGGGAAGAGAAAAGGGCTGGGACCGGGTGTCCCCGTTTTACATCCCGACCACCATCAGCAATATGGCTGCCGGCCAGGTGGCCATTGATACAGGCTTCCGGGGCATGTGTTCCTGCCCTGTGACCGCCTGCGCCGGAGGCACCAATGCGGTGGGAGACGCCTTCCACTACATCCGCGACGGCTATGCCGATGTGATGCTTTGCGGCGGAACGGAAGCCTGCGTGACCCCGCTGTCCATCGGCGGCTTTACGTCGATGAAGGCTCTGAGCCAGAGCCAGGATCCCAAGCGGGCCTCCATTCCCTTTGACCTGGAGCGCAGCGGCTTTGTTCTGGGCGAGGGAGCGGGGGTGCTCCTCCTGGAGGAGCTGGACCACGCCCTCCGGCGGGGAGCTCCCATTTATGCCGAGTTTGTGGGCTACGGCGCTACCTGCGACGCCTACCACATGACTGCGCCCAGACCGGACGGCAGCGGCGGAGCCAAGGCAATGGCCGTCGCTTTGGCCGACGGCGGCGTCCGCCCGGAAGAGGTGGACTATATCAACGCCCACGGTACCTCGACCCGCCTCAACGACGCGGGAGAGACGGCGGCGATTAAAACGGTTTTTGCAGACCATGCTTACCGCATGGCTGTCAGCTCTACCAAGTCTATGACCGGCCACATGCTGGGGGCCGCCGGAGCGGTGGAGGCGATTTTTACGGCCCTGTCCCTGCATGACGGCTTTGTTCCGGCCACCATCGGCTATGCCGTTGCAGATCCGGAGTGTGACCTGGATGTGGTGCCGGGTCAGGGACGGCCGGCGAATATTCGCTATGCGCTGTCCAATTCCCTAGGCTTTGGTGGGCATAACGGCAGCATTTTGCTGAAGAAATGGGAGGATCTTGTATGAAACTAAATTCCAATGAGATTGCTTCCTTGCTGCCCCACCGGTATCCCTTCGCTCTGGTGGACCGGATTGTGGACGGCGAGCCCGGCCAGTGGGCCAAGGGGATCAAATGCGTCAGCGTCAACGAGCAGTTCTTCTGTGGACATTTCCCCCAGGAGCATGTGATGCCGGGGGTTTTGATTCTGGAGGCTATGGCCCAGGTGGGCTGCGTGGCGCTGATGGCGCTGCCGGAGAATCGAGGCCGCATCGCCCTGTTTGGCGGCGTGAAAAATGCCAGATTCCGCCGGAAGGTAATTCCGGGTGATGTGCTGGAGATGGAATGCACGCTCACCGGTTTTCGCGGCGGAATCGGGTTCGGAAAGGCCAGCGCCACGGTAGACGGCGAGACTGCCGCAACGGCGGAGCTGATCTTCGCCCTGGAAGAGTAGCCGTGAAGGTTGCTGTTCCGGACCTGCCGGCGGTCTATGGGAATCCACGAAAGAGCGAGTGTGTGTCATGCTGAAGGACGTATTTTTTGACGTGTATAACAAGTTTAAGCTGCATTTTTATCAGGAGATTTTTCAGCGCTTCCAAAACCGGGAGGCCAGCCTGACCACGGTAGAGACCTTTTGCATGGAGGCCATCCAGGCTCTGGCCAGACCGACGGTCAACGAATTTGCCACGTTTATGCGGATTTCCACGCCCAATGCCGCCTATAAGGTGAGCAGCCTCATTCGAAAAGGATACCTTCGCAAGGTCCAATCTCAGGCAGACCGCCGGGAATATCATCTGGAGGTTACCCAGCGATATCTGGATTACTACGATGTCAGCTCTACCTATGTGGAGCAAGTCATGAGCCGGATCACAGAACGGTTTTCGCCGGAGGAGTGCGGCAGGCTGGAATCCATGCTGCGCATTGTCAGCCGGGAGCTTATGCCGGAGGTGCGCCTGCCGGAGCACGGCTGAGCGGATGTCAAAATGGCCAAACCAGAAAGCGGCCTTCGGACCTCACCGGTACGGGGAGAATTGCGGCGGGTATTATGGTACCGGATATTGAGTGAAAGAATAAAGCATAGAGTGACTTTTGATCGCTCTATGCTTTATTCCTATATTGCACTTTAAAATTGAGACTGAAACGGTTGGAACACCGGTAGAGTAATGAGAAGCATTGTTTGACTTATGGACAGATTATAGATTATACGTTTCATAAAATGCCCTCATTAGACGCAGTTGTCCATGATCCGGTAAAGCGATTCCAGCAATGCCCGGCCTGTCCGGCAAAATGCACAGGGTGCAACCTACCATTGTAACTTTGGTGCCGTCGATAGATCGGCGTGATAATATCTTATTTGTAGAGTGTGGTAGATAATCTGCTGCGGAATGCAACTCCGGCGGCTGTGGAAAATTTTCATATGGACTTGCGTCTTTCCGGAAATTTATCTATAATATGATGGAAGATGAAATAGAAAAAAGCAGGCGGCAGAAGGAGGAATCTGCTTGAGTAGACAGGAAGCAACCAATCAGTATCTCACGGCCCTGAAGGCGGGTCAAAAAAATTACAGGGACTGTGTCCTACAGGGCCGATATCCGTATCCCCAAGTTCTGGATGAGATTTTGGACGACTCGATGGCTGCAGGCCAGGTGGATTTGGGGCTCATCGGAATTCCCACGGAGCGGATTGTGGGGACCAAGGCCGCTGGACGAATCTCTGCCTTTGCGGCCAATTTTATGCCGCTGCTGCCGTCCAATACAGAATTTGCAGGCAAATGGATTGAACTGTGCCTGGCCCACCTGGGGGAGGGAATTCGGGACCCGGTCCGCTGTTATGAATATATGGGGCGCTTTTATATTCAGGAGGGCAACAAGCGGGTCAGCGTTTTAAAAAGCTACGGTGCGCCTACCATTGACGCGTTTGTCACCCGGATCATTCCGGCCTACTCCCAGGATCAGGCGGTGCAGGTCTATTACGAGTTTCTGCGCTCCTATCCGCTCACCGGCTTATACCAGGTTTCCTTCAGCCAACTGGGCGGCTTTGCCAAGCTCCAGGCCGCTTTGGGCTTTGAGCCGGATCATGTCTGGACCAAAGAGGAGCGCCAGGGGTTCCTGTCCGGGTTTACCTATTTTCAGGCCGCCTTTCAGAAGCTGGGAGGAGGCGCGCTGCCGTTGACACCGGCGGACGCGCTTCTGGTTTGGCTGCGGGTTTATTCCTTTTCGGATTTAAAGAACCAGACGGAATCGGAGCTGATCAAGAATCTCAGCGCCATTTGGCCCGATGTCAAGGTTTTGGCCCGCCCGGCGCCGATTGCAGTCAGTACGGCCCCGAAAGAGGAGCCGGACAAGGGACTTCTGAATCGGATCCTGGGGGCGGTCAGGTCCAATCATCTCAACATTGCGTTTATCAACGAACGCAATCCGGTAGACAGCACCTGGGCCATGGCGCACGACCTGGGACGCCAGTATTTGGAACGGGCGCTGGCCGGAAGGGTGTCTGTGGAGGAATACAACAACGTCCTGCCGGGAGAAAATGCCGAAGCGGTGATGGAGCGGGCCATTGGGGCGGGGGCGCAGGTTCTCTTTACCACCACCCCGCCGCTGATCGCCTCCTGCCGGAAAATTGCGGCCAAAAATCCGGGCATCCGGATTCTCAATTGTTCGGTCTCTATGCCTTATACCGGCGTGCGTACCTACTACAGCCGGATTTACGAAGGAAAGTTCATTACAGGGGCCATTGCCGGGGCGATGGCCAAAAACGACCGGGTGGGCTATGTGGCCAGCTATCCCATTTTTGGAGTACCGGCCGGCATCAACGCCTTTGCACTGGGCGCGCGTTTGGCAAATCCCCGGGTCCGGATTCAGCTGCATTGGTCCTGTACCCCGGGCAACCCATTGGATGTGTTTACCCGGCAGGGCATATCCGTCATTTCCAACCGGGATATTCCCACGCCGGATTTGCCCCAGCAGGAGTGGGGGGTCTATCAGGTGGGGGCGGATGGAAGCATTCAGCCGCTGGCCTCGCCTTACTGGCATTGGGGGAAGTTCTATGAAAAAATGGTGCGCAGCATTTTAAACGGAGGCTGGGACGCGCTCAATGCCGAGCATGAAGAGCAGGCCGTCAACTATTGGTGGGGGATGAGCAGCGGCGTTGTGGATGTGCTGGTAGATCCCGCTTTGCCCGACGGCGTGCAGCATTTGGCGGAAATTTTAAAGCGGGGCATTGTAGACGGTTCCATCGATACCTTCCACCGCTTGATTCGCTCTCAGGACGGCGTCCTGCGCAACGATGGAAATCAGTGGTTTACGCCTGAGGAAATTCTCCACATGGACTGGCTTTGCGATTGTGTCGACGGAAGCATACCGGATTTTGACCAGCTTTTGCCCATGTCCAAGTCTCTGGTTCGCCTGCAGGGCGTGTATCGGGACCGGATTCCGCCGGAAAAGGAGGGGACCCTCCTGTGAAAATTCTGTTGGTTTCCGATGAAGAGTGCCTGTATCTGTGGGATTACTACCGGCCCGGCCGGCTGGACGGCATTGACCTCATTATATCCTGCGGAGACTTAAATGCGGAGTATTTGTCCTTTCTGGTCACCATGGGTAGAGCTCCCGTGCTCTATGTGCACGGCAATCACGACGGCGGCTATGAACGTCATCCGCCGGAGGGATGCACCTGCATTGAGGACCAAGTGGTGAATGTGTGCGGCCTGCGTATTCTGGGCCTGGGGGGCAGTCCATGGTATTCCGGCGGTCCCCATCAGTACACCGAGCGGGAAATGGAGCGGCGCATTCGCCGCCTTCGCTTCCGGCTCCGCCGGGCGGGGGGCGTGGATATGATCGTCACCCATGCCCCGGCCCGGGGATACGGAGACGAGGACAACCCCGCGCATCTTGGCTTTGCCGCGTTTCTTCCGCTGCTGGACCAGTACCAGCCTAAATATTTGGTGCACGGCCACGTTCACACCCGCTATGGGGTGGGCCGCCCCCGGGTCCTGCAGCGTGGAAACACGACGATCATCAATGCCTGCGAGCGGTATTTGCTGGAGGTGCCGGATCTGCCGCTCGAGGCGCAAAATCTGAAAAAAATCTGAATTCCGGCCGTATCTATTTGCTTCCTGTGGGACAGTGTGGTATGATAAGTTGCAGTTTTACTTGCGCCTTGCAGACGCAAAAGTCCCGGGAGGTCATCGGTTCCATGGCATCACAAAAATTATTCGGCAATTCTTCTGCGGCAAAGTTCCGAGCCGATCGCCCGGCCGGTTCCCAACCGAAGAAAAGCAAAAAAACGCGCTCTCGGCTACGCCCTGTCAAGATTTTGCTCAGCGTGCTTCTCGTTTTGGAGGTTTTATATTGCGTGGCAGTGTTTTCCCAAATTCCGTGGATTGTCAGATTGCGGAATATGTATATCGAAACCGCCATGTCTACGATGAGCCATCAGTGGCTGGCTACGGCGTTCATTCCCCAGGACATTGTGGATGAAGTGGTGGCCCGGCGGAATGCGGCGCGGGAGGCTCAGGCCGGTGTGGTCTCCACCTGGGAGGTTCCGGGGACAGCGGCGGTGTCCGCCTCCACTACGGCGCCGGCTCAGACGGCGCATGCGCTCACTGCAGAGCAAGAGGCGTTCTTTGACTTATACTGGGAGATTGATCCCGATACCATGCTGGACTATGTGCAGGAGCATCCGGAGGTTGTGGCCGGGGGCTGGGATCAGATTCAAATCAATGAGGCGGGGCTGGATGATGAGGGGACTACCATTCGGACTACCATGGGCGAGCAGGTCCTTGCCGTCAACGTGCCGGAGCAGATTTTGCTGCTCCGGGTCTCCGGGACGGGATACCGGGGGGTTTTGGCTGTGGCCAAGGATCCGGCTGCGCTGCATTTGTACCCCTCTTCCAACATCGGCGGCTCCGGCGAGCACGCAGGGACGATTGCCCAACGTCACGGTGGGATCCTGGCGATGACCGGCTCCGGCTTCATTGATGAAGGCGGAACCGGAAACGGCGGTACGCTGGCCGGCGCCTGTATGTGTGACGGGGAGGCCTATGGCAAGCATTTTACAGGTTGGGGCTATAAGCGCATAGAGCTTCGTACCGACGACCGGCTGTACATCACAGACGCATACACAGACTTCAGCGAAGACGCCACCGACGCGGTGGAGTTTATGCCGGCGCTGATTGTAGACGGCAGCATTGCGTTGGAGGAGGATACCATTTTTACAGAGATGAACCCCCGGGCCTGCCTGGGGCAGTCCAGCCGGGGGGAGATTCTCATGCTGGTCATTGAGGGCCGACTGCTCACATCCGCCGGTACGGATGCCATGGAATGTACGGAGATTATGGCCCGGCATGATTGCGCCCAGGCGATGAACTTGGACGGCGGCACCAGCGCCATTATGTGGTATGACGGAGCATATATTACCCGCTGCTCCAATACCAGCCTGGCGGAAGGGCGATACCTGCCGAACGCCTGGGTGTATGGAAAAGATGCACGGTAAGGAGACTGTGATCGAGCTGTGCGTTCCTTACTGCATCCTCACGGAACGCAATGGGCATAGCAAAGTCCCCGGAATCGGATTGTTTTCCGATTCCGGGGGCTTTGTCCATGTTTTTTGGGAGGCCTTGGGCCCTTTGCCGGGCTTTTAAAATTGCCGGGCCAGCTCTGCAGCCCGGCGGCATGCCGCCTGTAGAATACGCTCCGGAACGGCGCCGGCGGCGTCCAGTCCGTCTGCTGCGACGCAGTCATACCGGCTGATTCCAAAAAATTCGGCCATGGCGGCCAGATAGCGGCTGCCCATTTCCAAGTGAGAGCCTTCATAAGCGTTTCCCCGGGTGGTGAGAAAAACCATACGGCTTGCATGGCATATGCCGTAGCAACCGGCCTCCCCGCAGCCGAAGGTGATCCCCTCGACGCTGACCTGTTCTATATATACCTTCAACAGCGCAGGGAAGCTCAGGTCCCAGAGCGGGGCAGCCAGTACAATGGCGTCTGCCCGGGCGAATTGCCAGGCGTATCGGAAACGGGGGTGCTCCCGATTTCCGGCGGCCAGCAGGTCCTGCCGTTGCTGGAAATACGGGCCGGAAAAATACGGCAGTCCTTCTTCCGGCAGGTTCAGAATTTCGGTCTTCCAGGTGGGCGGTAAGGCGCCTAAAAATGCCTCGGCCAGACGCCTGGTTCGGGATTGGCTGCCCCGAATGCAGCAGTCCACATATAAAAGACGTTTCATGCCCGGTGCAGCACCTCCACCTGAAGTCCTTCCAGAACGTCCAGAACCGCTTCGTGCAGCTTAGCGTCGAAGCTGGCGGTGAGCGCGGCGTCTACCACGATTTGGGCCTCGGGATAGCGGCTCTGCAGGACGGCGGCATTGCTGACGACGCAGATGTTCGACACCAGACCCACCAGTTCAATCCGGTCTGCACGGGCGGGCAAAATAGATGCGACAGCCGGGTTGCTGTAGTCGATGCCGAAGGACGTCTTGTGGATTCCCTTGGCGCCGCATGCAGCCAGCGCCTGGGCCGTCTGTCCATAAAGGGCCCAGCCGTGGGTACCCTCCACACAATGAACGACCGGAAGAGACCGGCCTTCTCTTGTCTGGAGATAATTTTCCTGATGGGTATCCAGGGTGAAAAAGACATGACCCGGCCCGTAAGCCCGGATTTTCTCCGCAATTCCGGCGTCCAGCTCCGCTGCGTGGGGAAAACCCAATGCACCGTCTACAAAGTCATTTTGGTAATCAATGACAAATAGATATTGTTCCATGCCGCTACCTCCTGCGCGCCTGCTGTATATTGTTTTAACCATACCAAATTTTCTGGAAAAAGTCAATGTAGCGCATTGCAACCTGGGGGAAAATTTGGTACAATTTAGGTTGCTTTGGGAGGCGCAAGCTGCTGAGGCGCTCCCATTTTATCATGGATCCGAGCGGGTGAAAACATGCACGCAAGAGATGAATGGATATTGGTTTTTGACTCCGGGCTGGGCGGAATCAGCGTTCTGCGGGAACTGGTTCAGGTTCTTCCCGGGGAACGGTTTTTATATTTTGGGGATTCCCAAAACGCCCCGTACGGCACACGAGCCACAGAGGAGGTCCGGGAATTGACGCAACGCTGTATTGCAAGCCTGATGCCCCGGGGGGTGAAGGCGGTTGTGATTGCCTGCAATACGGCCACTGCCGCTGCCATTGAGGCGCTCCGGGCCCAGTACCCCGAGAAGATTGTCGTTGGCATGGAGCCGGCTTTAAAGCTGGCGGCGGAGCGCCACGCCGGTGGCCGAATTTTGGTTATGGCCACCAATGTGACGTTGCGGGAGCATAAGTTTTGTGCCTTGATGGACCGCTTTTCCTCCGTTTGCCGCGTGGTTCCGCTGCCCTGTCCCGGCTTGGTGGAGTATATTGAGGCCGGTTGTCTGCATACGCCGGAAGTCCGAGAGCATCTGCAAGCGTTGCTCGCCCCGGCTCTGACAGACGGAGTGGACGCGATCGTTTTGGGGTGCACCCATTTTCCGTTTTTAAAACCGCTCATCCGGGAGTTGGCGGGCCCCCAGGTAGAAATTTTGGATGGGGGGGCCGGTACAGCGCAGCAGACACGCCGCCGCCTGGAGGCGAAGGGACTGCTGCGCGGGGCGGGGGACGGTACGGTAGAGCTTCAAAACAGTTTGGGAACGCCGCAGATTTTGGAGGTTTCCGCCCGGCTTCTGCATGCCGGATTTTAGAACCGCATGATTCACAGTTTTGTCGCTTTTTCTTTCTTTTTTATTCATATCCCGTTCAAAAGTGACGGGTAAGATGGAAGCGTAAAGGAAAAGCGGAGGTTTTAATCCGTATCCTTTACAATCCACCTCCTCTTTATTTTTCCCCTATTTCTTTTTTCTCTCTCTGATTTCGTTTACGTAAGTGGAAAGCGCCCTGCAAGCGGCAGGGCGTTTTTCCATGTTTCCATTGCCGGATTGAAAATAAATAAAAAAGGGGTTGACAACGCCGCCTGGATGTGGTATTCTATGTAAGCACGAAAGAGATGCAGCTTTATATCGCGGAGTGGAGCAGTCCGGTAGCTCGTTGGGCTCATAACCCAAAGGTCGTAGGTTCAAATCCTGCCTCCGCAACCAGAAATGTTACCGTACTTGATATCATGTAAGTACGGTAACTTTTTTTGCCTCTATTCGGTTTTTGCCAAGTGGCGGCCTGGATTGACCGGCTTTCTCGACCGACCCATGTGCCCGCTCTGGAAATGGAGCGGTCGTTTGCTCAAAATTCGGCAATACGACGGCTCGTTCATTGGTCATGGTTCGACCGGTCCATGCCTTGAAATTTTTCGGGGGAATGTCGCAACCCCGGCGCTCAATTCTCGGACGGCAGAGGGATTCGTTTTGGCAGAACCATATCAGTTAGCGAAGTTGAAATCCTGTGGCAGTGAACCAGCCGGTGCGGCCGGCTGTTTGACGTGGTCTGAGATTGGGATGGACTGCAATATACGGGAAGTAAAAAACCGGTGTGAAACTTACTTGGATGGGAATGAAATCTGGCATATGCTACACAAAGCTGCAAAAACATGCATCTTCTGGATGCGGCAAGAAACGGTCCTGTGCGTGGCTGTCCTCTTGGCTGTGGTTTCTTGCTTTTTTGTCCCTCCCAGTGGCGCATATTTGTCGTACATAGACTGGAACACCCTGGCTCTTTTGTTCAGCCTGATGGCTGTGATGAGAGGGCTGCAAAAGGTGGGCTTTTTCGCGTATACGGCGAATTTTCTGCTGAAGCGCATCACCTCTACGAGGACCTTGCTGTTGATTCTGGTTTTTTTGCCTTTTTTCTTCAGCATGGTGATTACCAATGACGTAGCCTTAATCACCTTTGTGCCGTTTGGCCTGATTGTGCTGAAAATGGCGGGACAGGAGCGTCTGGCGGTGCCCCAGGTGGTGCTGCAGACTGTGGCGGCGAATCTGGGCAGTATGCTGACGCCGGTGGGCAATCCGCAAAACCTCTATTTGTACAACAAGTCTGGCATTGGGTTTGGTGAATTGTGTGGGTGGATGCTTCCCTATGTTCTGGCGTCCGGGGTGTGCTTGGCGCTAATCATTGTCTTCAGAAAGCCTGTCCGCATTTCCGGCATATCGCTGACGGCTCCCTTGGGGAGCCCGGCCGTTCTGCTATGTTGTACGGCAGGCTTTGTGCTGTGCCTTCTCGGAATTTTCAAGCTGATCCCGCCCGTTATCGTTGCGGTTGCCATTGCGGGCTTTTTGCTGGTGAAAGACCGGGATACGTTATTCAAAATCGACTATTCGCTGCTTGCAACGTTTTTTGCCTTTTTTATTTTTGTGGGGAACGTCGCCGGGATCACAGCGTTTCAGAGCTTTTTAACTTCGATCTTGGCAGGCCGGGTGGAGCTGGTGGCCGTTTTAACCAGCCAAATTACCAGCAATGTGCCTGCCGCCTTGCTTCTGTCCGGCTTTACCACACAGTGGCGGAGTCTCATCGTCGGCTGCAATCTTGGGGGGCTGGGGACTTTGATTGCGTCTATGGCCAGTCTCATTTCCTATAAAATGGTGGTCAAGGAATTTCCGGGACAGCGGAAGCGATATTTTTGGCGGTTTACCTTGTGCAACATCGGCCTGCTTTTGTTTCTTTCTCTTGTGTGGTATTGTATGGAGCATTTTGCCGCCCGGCTGCCCGGTGTGGCCTGACACGCCCCCAGCGGACGGACCATTTTGCCCTGCCTTTTGTTTTAGATTCCTTTTGCTTGCGCCTTACCGGTGGGGTTCGGTAAGGCGCATTTTTATGGTTTTTATTTTCCTGCCGCAGTTTTTGAAAGAGCTGTTTCGGATCAATTCCAGCGTAGGCAGCGCCGAATTGGACCATCGGACCCAAACGAGATCGGCGCGGAAAAGGGGAGCAGAGAATGGAAAACGTCACGGTACGCCGGGGCAGATATCCCGGTCGGATGGGGTTTTCCACAGATCCTCCCGGCTTGACAGGGGGGGAGGGCTGTGCTATGGTATGCTATGTCGAATATACAGGGAGGCGATCATATGGAAGAGCAAAATGTAAAACTGACGAAGTTGGCCAGTTGCGCCGGCTGCGGCGCAAAGGTGGGTGCAGGTGTCTTGGCCCAGCTTTTGGAGGGGCTCAAAGTGCATCGGGATCCGAGGCTGCTGGTGGGCTTTGACAAAAGCGACGATGCGTCGGTTTATCAAATCAGTGAGGACCTGGCGTTGGTGCAGACGGTGGACTTCTTCCCGCCCATTGCCGACGATCCGTATCTCTTTGGGCAGATTGCAGCAACCAACGCCCTTTCGGACGTGTACGCCATGGGCGGAGAGCCCAAGCTGGCGCTGAACCTGCTGTGCATTCCCGAGTCCATGCCCAAGGAGGCGGTCCATCAGCTTTTGCGGGGCGGCTATGACAAGGTCTATGAGGCCGGCGCCATCATCACAGGGGGCCACAGCATCCTGGACCCGGAGCCGAAGTACGGCCTGGCGGTGACCGGTTTTGTGCATCCGGAAAAAATGCTGACAAACTCCGGAGCAAAGCCCGGCGATGTGTTGCTGCTGACAAAGCCCATCGGCATTGGGGTGCTGACCACTGGGGCCAAGGCGGAGTTGACGACTCCGGAGGCCATGGAGCTGGCGTACCGGCTGATGACCACCCTGAATAAGTCCGCCCGAGACGCCATGATTCGCTACCGGGTTCATGCCTGCACCGATGTTACGGGCTTCGGCCTTTTGGGACACGCCTTTGAGATGGCCCAAGGCAGCGATGTCCGGCTCGACCTGGAGGTGGACGGGGTGGACCTGATCCCCGAGGCTCTGGAGCTGGCCCGCATGGGAATTCTACCGGCGGGCATGTACCGGAACCGGCATTTTGCTGAGGCCGGTGTAGATGCCGGAGACGTGGAGCTGGCCCGGCAGGATCTGCTCTATGACCCCCAGACTGCAGGCGGTCTTCTGATTTCCGTTGCGGCGGAGGACGCGCCGGCTCTGCTGCGAGACCTGCAGGGCGCCGTTCCCAGTGCGCAGCGCATCGGGACAGTGGCGGAGTACGCCGGCGGAAAGCGGATTATTCTCCACTGATCCGGCTGATGGCGGTCAGCGCTGCGTCTATGTCCGCCTCCGTATTGGCAAATCCCAGGGAGAACCGGACGGTTCCCCGGGGAAATGTGCCGAGGGTTTTATGAGCGGCGGGCGCGCAGTGCAGGCCGCACCGGGTTAAAATGCCGAACTCGGTTTCCAGGCGGTAAGCTACCTCTGCGTTGTCCCGGTTCGGAAAATCCAGAGAGATGACGCCGACCCGGCGGTCCGGGTCTTGGGTCCCATAGGGGACCGCCCCGGGGATGGATGCCAGGCCGGCCAGAAAGCGGCGGCACAGGTCCATCTCATGACGGCGCAGCTTGTCCAGGCCTTGCCGCTCCAAGAATCGCAGGGCTGCCTCCAATCCATAGATACCGGGCAGGTTGGGGGTGCCGGACTCCAGACGGTCCGGGAGGTAGGTGGGCAAATATTCGCTGTCCGAGGCGCTTCCGGTACCCCCGGCCAGCAGCGGGGTCAGCTGCTTGGCCAGGCTGTCCCGCAGCAGCACAGCGCCGATACCGGAGGGGCCCAGCAGTCCCTTGTGTCCCGGTACAGCCAGGGCGGAGAGCTGAAACGCTTCAAAGTCTACGGGATAGTGTCCGGCCGTCTGTGCGGCGTCCAACAAAAAAGGAATGCCCCGGCGGGCACAGATTTCCCCCACCGCCGGGGCGTCTTGCACGCAGCCGCAGACGTTGGAGCCGTGGGCCATAATTAGAAGCCGGGTATTGGGGCGGATCAGACGCTCGACGTCGCCGGGGTCCAGCAGGCCCTCCCGACTGCAGGGGATCCGGTCAAAGCAGACGCCTTGCAGCTGCAGCAGGGGCCGCATGACGGCGTTGTGCTCCATGCTGCTGACGATGCAGTGATCGCCCGGCTTTAAAAGGCCCTTGATCACCATGTTGAGACCAAAGGTGGCTCCGGGGGTCAGGATGACGTGGGTGGCCGGCTCCGGAAAGTGGAAGATCCGAGCCAAGGCTTCCCGCAGCTGCAGCGTCACCAGGCCGGCGTCCTGGGCGCTGCCGTAGACGGAGCGGTTGATGGTGGCGCCGACGCAGTCCATGTATGCCTTCATGCTGCTGCTGACGCCTTCCGGCTTTGGAAAGGATGTGGCGGCATTGTCCAGATAAATGGTGCGCAAGGGAAATCGCTCCTTTCAATCAGGTGTGGCTGCCGAGGCCCGGCAGAAGGGGGCTCCCAACGGCCCGTCAGATAAACTCAGTATAGCATAGCTCGTGTCGTTTGTCACGGAAAAAGGAAGGCGGAGAAATTGTGTTGGAAATCAATTTGAAGCAGCTGGAGGCCTTTGTCACCACGGCGGAGTATTGCAGCTTTACCCAGGCGGCGAGCGCTTTGTATCTGACCCAGTCGACGGTCAGCGCGCACATCAACAGTCTGGAACAGATTTTGGGAGCCCGGCTGATTCAGCGGGGCGCACGGCAGCCGGTGATGCTGACGGAGCGGGGGCGGCAGGTTTATGAGGAGGCGAAGGAGATTCTGGACCGCTGCCGGCGCCTGCAGGGCGCCGGAGCGCAGACAGGCGACCGGCAGCTCCGTGTGGGAGCATCTACCGTTCCCGGGCAGTATCTTTTGCCGGACTTTATGTCTGGATTTCTGGGTCAGTTTCCCCAAAGTCAGTATGTGGTCCTGCGAGGGGACAGCGCCCAAATCCATCAATTTTTGGCCCAGGCCCGGGTTCGGATCGGATTTGTAGGTGCGGCGATGGACCGGCAAAATTGTGTTTATCATGCCATTGCAGAGGATCGCCTGGTTCTGATTACAGCCAACCGGGAGCCTTACCGGAGCCTGTGCGCCCAAAAGGTTCCCGGCCGGACGCTTTTGGACCGGCCGTTCATTCTCCGGGAGCCCACCTCCGGTACCCGGCAGGCGATGGAGGATTACCTGCGCCGCTGCGGACTCTCCCGGGAAGTCCTTCACCCGGTGGCGGAAATCGACAATCCGGAGGCCATTAAGTCCAGCGTCAGCCGGGGCATTGGGGTCTCCGTTGTTTCCCAGCTTTCCGTCCGGGAGGAACTCGCCGGTGGAAAATTACTCTCCTTTGACCTGGATGCCGAGGGCGTGTTCCGGAAGATCTATCTGACCTGGCGAAAGGATACGGCGCTCACCATGGTGGAACAAGGATTCATTGATTATGTTCGAAAAAGTGCCCGTAAGATCGGATGAATCGTTTTGGGCAATCATATGGCGCTTTGAACGAAAAGAAAAATTGGCTTTTTTGTGGAAAAAAGATACAATAAAAGTATCCTTGCGGTAAATCTGAGAGAGAGGCGTTTCTATGAAAAAAGTAAATTGGTTCGTTGTTTTGGCCGGCGGCGCTGTGGGACTGGCTGCGGTGCTGCTGACCGCCTTTGGCAATCCGGCCAACATGGGCTTCTGCATCGCCTGTTTCCTGCGGGACATCACGGGGGCCTTGGGAATGCACGGCGCAGACAAGGTGCAGTATGTGCGGCCTGAGATTGTCGGTCTGGTGCTGGGCGCTTTTATCATGGCTGTGGCCACCCGAGAGTTCCGGGCCAAGGCCGGCTCTTCTCCCGCGCTCCGGTTTGTACTGGGCGGCTTTGTGATGATTGGCGCTTTGGCCTTCCTGGGCTGCCCCCTGCGGATGGTGCTGCGGTTGGCCGGCGGCGACGGCAACGCGCTGGTGGGCCTTGTGGGCTTTGCCATCGGTATTTTTGTCGGCACCCTGTTTATGAAGCGGGGCTTCTCTCTGAAGCGCGCCTATGACGTAGGCGCCAGCGAGGGCGCCGTGCTGCCGGTGCTGTTGGCCGGCTTGCTGATTCTGTTCCTGGCGGTTCCCACGCTGTTCCGGCTGAGCGAGGCGGGTCCCGGCTCGATGCATGCGCCGGTGCTGCTGGCGTTCTTGGTGGCTCTGGTGATAGGCGCGTTGGCCCAGAGATCCCGTCTGTGCATGGCCGGCGGCATTCGGGATGCTGTTTTGTTCCGGGATTTCAAGCTCCTGTACGGGTTTATCGCCATTTTCCTGGTTGCTTTGGTGGGGAATCTGATCACCAAGAATTTTCACTTTGGCTTCCAGATGCAGCCGGTGGCCCACAGCAGTCACCTGTGGAACCTGCTGGGTATGATGCTGGTAGGCTGGGGTTCCGTGCTTTTGGGCGGCTGTCCGTTGCGTCAGTTGATCCTGGCCGGCAGCGGCAATGGAGATTCCACGGTGACGGTGTTTGGTATGATGGCCGGCGCGGCCATCGCCCATAACTTTAACCTGGCCGGCAGCGCCGACGCACTGAACGAGGCCGGCGAAGTCGTGGTTGGCGGAATTTCCACAGCCGGTAAGGTAGCGGTGCTGCTGGGCATGGTGGTCTGCTGTGTGATTTCGTTTGTCAATTTGCCCAAAAAGGCGAAACAGTAGAAAAAGGAGGAACGCTGTCATGGTGGATGCGAGAGGCTATTTGTGTCCTATGCCGGTTGTCATGGTACAAAAGGAGGTCAAGGCCAATCACCCGGAGCGCCTGGAGGTGCTGGTGGACGATCGGTGCGCCGTGGAAAACGTGACCCGGTTCGGCAAGAGCTGCGGCTACGCGGTCAGTGTGTCGGAGGAAGGAAAGGACTTTCGTCTGACTTTGAAAAAATAAACCTTGGCCGGAGGGAATCGGAATCCGGCTGTTGTGTGGGTTATGCTATGAAAGATTACATTGCCACGTTTCATACGCACCTGGCCGCTCTGATGACCAGCCGAAATTTGACCGCGCTGGGGATTCAGGCCAGGATGATGCCTGTGCCCCGGAGACTCAGCGCCTCCTGCGGCACCTGCGTGCGCTACTGTGCGCCGGATGCCTCTTTGGAGGCGATGGATGAGGACGTGGAAGGGGTTTATGAGCTGGGAGAGGGAGATACCTATGTCCAGCTGATCCATAACGAATAAATGCCTGTCCGCCCTGGGAAGGAAAAACGCCTTTCCCGGGGCGGGCCTTTTTCTTCTCTGAGAGAAAGCGGTTTACAACCGGAGAAAAATCGACTATGATATATGGGAAAAACCGACAGGAGGATATGGGATATGGATGACCAACTGCTGCGCCGGATTCCCAAGGTGGATGAGCTGCTCAGAGATCCGCTGTTGGCCGGGTGCTGCCGGACCCTGCCGCAGCAGACGGTAACGCAGGCCATTCGGCAGGCTTTGGAGGAATTACGCCGGGAGATTTTGGCCGGAACCCTTGGGGCTTTGCCGGAGCGGCCGGAATTATGCCGGAAGATTGCCGACTTGGCGGACCGGGCGGCCTTGCCGTCTCTGCGGAACGTCATCAATGGCACCGGCATTGTCCTGCACACCAACCTGGGCAGAGCCTGCCTTTCCGAGCAGGCGGCCCGGGCGGCGTGGTGTGCAGCCCGGGATTACTCCACACTGGAATATGATCTCAAAACCGGAAGCCGGGGCCTGCGCTATGCGCATGTGGAGGGGCTGCTGTGCCGTCTCACCGGAGCGGAGAGCGCTTTGGTGGTCAACAACAATGCGTCGGCAGTTCTGCTGCTTCTGTCCGCCCTGGCCCAGGGCGGACAGGTGGTGGTGTCCCGAGGGGAGCTGGTGGAAATCGGCGGCTCTTTCCGGGTGCCGGATATTATGGAGGCCTGCGGCGCAATATTGCGGGAAGTGGGGACCACCAACAAGACCCATTTGCGGGATTATGCCGCTGCCATCGGCCCGGAAACCCGGGCCCTGATGAAGGTACATACCAGCAATTACCGCATTGTGGGCTTTACGGAAGCACCGCTGCTTTCCGAGCTGACGGCATTGGGCCACAGCCACGGCCTGCCCGTCGTTGAGGACCTGGGCAGCGGCTGTCTGGTGGATCTGGCCTCCTATGGCCTGCGGGGGGAACCTACGGTTTCGGCCTCTGTGGCTGCCGGGGTGGACGTGGTGTCTTTTTCCGGAGATAAGTTGCTGGGCGGTCCCCAGGCCGGTATCCTGGTGGGAAGGCGCGAGCTTCTGGACCGGCTGAAGTCCCATCCGTTGACCCGGGCCATGCGGGTGGATAAAATGACGCTGGCTGCCTTGGAGGCGACCTTGCGGAGCTATGAAAATGGGACGGCGGAGCAGGATATTCCCACCCTGGCCATGCTGCGGATTTCTCCGGAGGATTTGCATGCAAAGGCGGAGCTTTTGGCCGGTATGCTGGCACAGTCCGGTGTGCCCTCCCATGTGGCGGCGGCAGAGAGTCAGGTGGGCGGCGGCGCGGTGCCCACCCAGAATTTGCCCTCCTGGGCAGTTGTCCTGGAGGGTGACGCCCAGCGGTGGGAGGCGGCCCTGCGGACCGGAATCCGGCCCATCATCGGCCGGATTCATATGGACCGGTACCTTCTGGATGTACGCACCATACGGCAGGAGGACTTTTCCGATATCGTGCAAAGAGCGAGGGAGATAATGGCATGAAGCATGTGATCATTGGCACGGCCGGCCACGTGGACCACGGAAAAACGATGCTGATCAAAGCTCTGACCGGCATCGACACAGACCGGCTGGCAGAGGAAAAAAAGCGGGGAATCACCATTGAATTGGGATTTGCCCACCTGGACTGGCCGGACGGCACCCAGGCGGGAATTGTGGATGTGCCGGGTCATGAGAAGTTTATTAAAAATATGCTGGCCGGGGCAGGCGGCATCGATCTGGCTATGCTGGTGGTGGCTGCCGACGACGGATTTATGCCGCAGACGGTGGAGCATTTGGATATTCTGAATCTTCTGGGCGTCCGGGATGGCCTGGTGGCCCTCACCAAGTGCGACGCGGTGGAGCCGGAGTGGCTGGAGATGATGCAGGAAGAGGTGGCACAGAAGGTCAAAGGGACTTTTCTGGAGAATAAGCCCATTCTTCCGGTGTCGTCCTATACAGGCCAGGGCATTGAGGAGCTGCGGCAGGCTTTGTACCGGCTGGTACAGGGTGCGGGAGAAAAAAACATGCGGGTTCCCTTCCGCCTGCCGGTGGACCGGGTCTTCTCCGTGGACGGATTCGGCACGGTAGTGACCGGCACCCTCATTGAAGGCGCCATGCATGAAGGCGACCCGGCGGAGCTGACGCCCTCCGGCGTGCAAACCCGTATCCGGAACCTGCAGGTCCATGGGCGGGATGTGGAGACCGCCTATGCCGGCCAGAGAGTGGCGGTGAATCTGTCGGGTTTGAAGAAGACGGATATCCGCCGGGGCGACACCGTAGCAAAGCCCGATACGGTTCGGGTTTCCCGGATGCTGGACGTCCGGCTGCAAAACCTGGCCGATTCCAACCGGGTGATTCGGAACGATACCCAGGTGCATTTTTACCACGGCGCGGCGGTGCTGTTGGCTAAGGTGGTGCTGCTGGACCGGGATGCGCTGAGGCCTGGGGAGAGCTGCTACGCCCAGCTGCGGCTGACGGAGCCGGTTGCCAGCAAAAACGGGGATCGGTTTGTCGTTCGCTTTTACTCCCCCCTGGAGACCATTGGAGGCGGCGTCATTTTAGACGACGCGCCGTTACGGCACAGACGAAATGTGCCCCAGGTCCTGGAGGCCCTGGCCATTCGGGAGAGCGGCTCCGGAAGCGACCGGGTTCTGCAGGTCCTGACGGAATTCGGGCTGCGGCTTCCCGATGGGGCGCAGCTGGCGGCCAGGCTGCAGATGGATGAGGCGGAGCTTCACGATGAACTGCAGGGCCTGTGTAACCAGGGCCGGGCAGTGGAGCCTCTGCCCGGCAGGTTTGTTGCCGCCGGGAGGCTGGATGGGGTTTGGTCCGATTGCCGGGAGATTTTGACTTTGTATCACAAGCAAAACCCCCTGCATGCCGGTATGAAGGTTGCCGAGCTCCGGCAGAAGCTGTTTCAGTCTATGGAGCTGCCGCTGGCGGATGCGCTTCTGGGCACGCTGGCCCGGGAGGGAAAGATCCGCCGGGTGGCGGAGCGATACGCGCTGTGGGATTTTGAAGTCCGGTTCACCAAGCGGCAAGGCGCCATTCGGGAGAAAATTCTGCAGACTTATCGAAAAGCCGGTTTGGAAAGTCCCGCTACAGACGAGGTTGTAGCTGCCTTTCCTCAAAATGAGCGGCAGGATGCCAAGCAGGTCCTGGAGAGCTCTGTAACTGCCGGAGAGCTGGTGATGCTGACGCCGCAAATTTGTTGGTGCCGGGAGGCTTACGAGACGGCACGAAATACCGCCGCCGTGCACTTTCAGACGCAGGATACTCTGACCTTGGCTGAGCTCCGAGATTTGCTGCATACCTCCCGCAAATATGCGCTGGCCCTGTTGGAGTACTTGGACAAAAACCGCGTGACCAAAAAAGAAGGCGACTACCGTCGGCTGCTCCAGGGCTTTTGAAGAGGCGGCCCTGCCGGATGTCTGCAAAACGGCGTAAATCCGGCTTGCATTTCTGCTGTGGGTATGTTAGAATAATTTCCGCTCATGGGAGTAGATGGGTGCTGGTGTGCCCCCCGGTCTTCAAAACCGGTGAGGGTGGCGAAGAACTGCCCGGGTGGGTTCGATTCCCACATATTCCCGCCAGGAACAGGCTGCCGCTTCCGGCGGCCTGTTTTTACAAGGAATGAAATTTGTGCAAAAGATAGAATTTTAGGAGGGAAAGACGGCGGAAATTTTGAGAAAAGCTGGGAAAATGCAGCGAAAAGTTGCTGAAATTTGAAAAAATAAAGGATTTTGCCGCTTTGACTGCCGGCTGATGTGGGAATTTTGCATCACGTGGGGAACCGTATTATTGATGAAAACGATCAAAATAAGATTTTCCTTGATTTTTTTGGAAAAATTGGGTTTAGTATAGAGGAAGGGTCGAAGTGTGGCCCAGCGTCAAAAGTTCATACAGGTGGATGACGGATACAGGAGATCTGCAAAGGCAGAGCCGAAGGAATAAGTGCCGCAGCTTGCCGCGGCGGCATAAACATTTCAGGCCCCAGGACTGTATTCTGACACATCTCTGGAAAGCGTACGCACCGAAGGAGCAACCCGGTTGGGGAATCTCTCAGGTTCAGATACAGAGCAAGGCAACGTGAGAGTGACATCTTTCGAGCCTGCTCTGTATTTTTTGCTTCGGCACGGAGCGGCTCGCCCCAGACCGGAAGGAGGCGCCGGGCGGTGAAAAGCGGACGGGATTTGCAAATCGTCACCAACAATCCCCTGGTAAAGCGTTGCATGGAAGATTGGTATGCGGTGACGTACCGGGATGTGGGACACCGGGAGGTTTTGATTTGGGCGCGGGATCTGATCTATGCAGGCTACCGCTTGTATACCCATCCCGTCTCAGGGAGTGTGAAGCCGAATGAGACGCCTTACAAATCCCTGGTGGTCTCCCGGCGGCCGGAGAGCTTCTCCGCCGACCAGGCCGAGCTGATTTCCGCCGCAGTGGCCACCTACGATGCCTTTCCTCCCCGGAGCCGGGCCGGTACCCGGGCGGTGCTGGAGGACTTTCAATTGATCGACTATACCCTGCTGGCAAGCGCCCTGGACTTTGACGCTGCGGCGGGTCTTAGTAAACAACCCCATCAGCCCTAAAAATCATGTATGTGAAGGAGGAGGTGTTCGGCTTGAAATTGGAACTTGGCTTTATTCAAATCAAAGATGTTCAATTTTCAGACGAATGCGTAATCAAAGACGGCATTTTGTACGTTCGCGCGGAGGATGTCAAAGACTTCGTCTATGCCGACAGCGATGTGCAGGCCTGCGTCAAGGACGTGAAGTTTGACATCGCTCGTCCCGGCGAAAGCGTCCGGATCACACCGGTGAAGGACGTCATCGAGCCGCGGGTCAAGGTGGAAGGACCCGGCGGGGAATTCCCCGGCGTCATCGCCAAGGTGGACACGGTGGGCTCCGGCAAGACCCATGTTCTGAGAGGGATGGCGGTGATCACCGCCGGCAAAATTGTCGGTTTCCAGGAGGGCATCATCGACATGTCCGGCCCCGGCGCCGCGTACACGCCCTTTTCCAAGCTGGTGAACCTGGTTATGGTCTGCGAGCCGGCAGAGGGAGTCAAGCAGCACGAGTATGAGCACGCCGTTCGTCTGGTCGGCCTGCGGGCGGCTACCTTTATCGGGGAGCTGGGCCGTGCGGTGACCCCCGACGAGACAAAGGTTTATGAGACCTACGGCGTCAAAGAGGGACTGGAGAAATTCCCGGATCTGCCCCGGGTGGGCTATGTCCACATGCTCCAGAGCCAGGGCTTGCTTCACGATACGTATGTGTACGGCGTCGATGCCAAGCGAATCATTTCTACGCTCTTGAATCCCACCGAGACCATGGACGGCGCCATCATCAGCGGCAACTGCGTCTCGGCCTGCGACAAGAATACGACCTATCATCATCAGAACAATCCTGTGGTGGCCGATTTGTTTGAACAGCACGGCAAGACCCTCAACTATGTGTGCAACATCATCACCAATGAGAACGTGTATCTGGCCGATAAGCAGCGGTCCTCCGACTGGGCTTCCAAGCTGTGCCGCATGCTGGATCTGGACGGCGTAATCATCTCGGAAGAGGGCTTCGGTAACCCCGACACGGATCTCATTATGAACTGCCGGAAGGCCGAGCAAAAGGGAATCCGGACCGCCATCATCACCGACGAGTACGCCGGTCAGGACGGCAAATCCCAGTCTCTGGCCGATGCCGATCCTCTGGCCGACGCCGTAGTCACCGGCGGCAACGCCAATGAGGTCATTGTCCTGCCGAAGATGGAAAAGGTCATCGGGATGCTGGACTATGTGGACAAAATTGCCGGCGGCCATGCCGGCTCTCTGCGCCCGGACGGGACCATTGAGGCGGAGCTCCAGGTGATTACCGGCGCGACCAATGAGATGGGCTTCAATTGCCTGAGCGCAAGATAAGGGAAAGGAGAGATTCAACGCAATGAGCTATCGTGTCGTACACTATATCAACCAGTTCTTTGCCAACATCGGCGGCGAAGAAATGGCCCATGTGCCCCCCGAGCTGCGGGAAGGCCGCGTGGGACCCGGTATGGCCTTTGAGCAGGCGTGGAAGGGCGAAGCTGAGATCGTCAACACCATTGTCTGCGGCGACTCCTATTTTGCAGAGCATGAGAAGGAGGCCAAGGCGCAGATCCTGGCTTGGGTGGAGGAGATCAAGCCCGACCTGTTTGTAGCCGGTCCCGCCTTTAACGCCGGCCGGTACGGCTACGCCTGCGCCAATATCTGCGCAGAGGTGCAGGAGAAGCTGGGCGTGCCCGTCCTGACGGGCATGTATCCCGAGAACCCCGGCGCGGACCTGAAGGACAAGGTCCTGATGGTCGCCACGACCAACAGCGCCGCCGGTATGCGCAAGGCTGCCCCGACGATGGCGAAGCTGGCCATGAAGCTCATGTCCGGCGAGAAGCTGGGCGCGTCCTGCGAGGACGGCTATATGCCCAACGGCGTTCGCCGAAATTTCTTTGAAAAGGAGCGGGGCTCCAAGCGGGCGGTGCGGATGCTGCTGAACAAGCTGGCCGACAAGCCCTTTACCACGGAGTATCCCATGCCTTCCTTCGACCGGGTGCCGCCCAATCCGGCCCTGACGGATTTGAGCCGGGCGACCATCGCCCTGTGCACCTCCGGCGGCATTGTGCCCAAGGGGAACCCGGATCACATTGAGTCTTCCTCCGCCTCGCACTACGGCGAGTACTGCATTGCCGGCGTGGACCGGCTCACCGAGGCGACTTATGAGACCGCCCACGGCGGCTATGACCCGGTGTACGCCAACGCGGACCCCAACCGGGTTTTGCCGGTGGATGTCCTGCGGGAGTTTGAGCGGGAAGGCAAAATCGGCAAGCTGCACGACTACTTCTATACGACGGTGGGCAACGGCACGGCTGTCGCCTCCGCCAAGCGGTTTGCCCAGGAATATGCCCAAAAACTGCGGGAGGCAGGCGTTCACGCCGTCATTATGACCAGTACGTGAGGGACCTGTACGCGTTGCGGTGCAACGATGGTAAAAGAAATTGAGCGGGCCGGGATTCCTGTGGTACATATGTGTACCATCACGCCGATTTCCATGACGGTTGGCGCAAACCGGATTGTGCCCACCATTGCAATTCCCCATCCTCTGGGCAATCCGGCTCTCCCCGCCGAGGAAGAGTACGCTTTGCGCAAGAAGCTGGTGGCCCGGGCTCTGGAGGCCCTGTGCACGCCGGTGGAGGACCAGACGGTCTTTGACGTTTGATTTGATCCGGCCTTTTCAGGCCGTTGGTAGGAGTGTTTGCCAATGAGCAAAATCTATGACGTAATTATTTTGGGCGCCGGCCCGGCGGGGCTGGCGGCAGGGCTGTACGCAGGCCGCAGCCGACTCTCCACGCTGATTGTGGAAAAGGGTCAGGACGGCGGTCAGATTGCCATCACCGACGAGATTGAAAACTATCCCGGTCAAAGCCTGGAAAAAGAGAGCGGCCCCACGCTGATTGCCCGGATGACGGCGCAGGCTCAAAAATTCGGTGCAGAGCGGGTCCGGGATGTGATCCAGTCTGTGGAGCTGGAGGGCGATGTCAAAAAGCTGACCGGCAGTCAGGGCGAGTATTTTGGCAGGACGGTGATCCTGGCCACCGGCGCATTTCCCCGCCCCATTGGCTGTAAAAATGAAGGAAAGTTTATGGGCAAAGGCATTTCCTTCTGCGCCACCTGCGACGCCGCCTTTTTTGAGGATTTTGAGGTCTATGTGGTAGGCGGCGGCGACGCGGCTGTGGAAGAAGCCATGTATCTGAGCAAATTTGCCCGGAAGGTGACCGTCATTCACCGGCGCAACGAGCTGCGGGCTGCCAAATCCATTCAGGAAAAGGCTTTCAAAAACCCCAAGCTTCACTTTATGTGGGACACGGTGGTGGACGAGGTGGACGGCGAGGAGCTCCTGAGTAAAATGGTGGTCCGGAACACAAAGACCGGAGCGCTTACTACCATAGAGGCTGATCCGGAGGACGGCTTCTTTGGCCTCTTCGGTTTCATTGGCCTGCTGCCCAACACCAAGCTGTTCGAGGGCGTAATCGACATGGAAAACGGTTACATCAAAACCGACGCCGATATGCATACCAACATCCCCGGCGTATTTGCCGCCGGTGATCTGCGGGTCAAGAGCCTGCGCCAGGTGGTCACCGCGGCGGCAGACGGCGCCATTGCCGCCATGCAGGCGGAAAAATATCTTGCCGACCGGTAAGAAAGGAGGAAGCAGAAATGCTGGAATTGGATAAGACAACGTTTGAGGACGAGGTCCTGAAGGCTCCCGGGAAGATTCTCGTGGACTTTTATGGAGACGGCTGCGTGCCTTGCGCCGCGCTGATGCCCCATATCCACGGCTTCGCCGAAAAGTACGGCCAGAGCATGAAGTTCTGTGCTTTGAACACCACAAAGGCCCGCCGTTTGGCCATCAGCCAGAAGGTTTTAGGCCTGCCGGTCATCGCCGTTTATGAAAATGGGGAGATGATCGACTCCTGCGTCAAGGATGACGCGACCCCTGAAAATGTGGAAGCGATGATTCAAAAGTACGTATAATCGGTAGTCAGCCGCAAGGCTTTCTATAAATTTTCTAGAAAAGGAGGAAGTGACATGGGCATCTTAGCTGGCAAGAAGGTTGTCATCATTGGCGACCGTGACGGCATTCCCGGACAGGCGATTGAGGCTTGCGCCAAGAGCGCCGGCGCCGACGTGGTGTTTTCCTCGACGGAGTGCTTTGTGTGAACGGCCGCTGGTGCAATGGATCTGGAAAACCAGAAGCGGGTAAAGGAATTTGCCGAGCAGTACGGGCCGGAGAACCTGGTGGTTCTCCTGGGCGCTGCGGAGGGCGAAGCCTCCGGTCTGGCCGCTGAGACGGTTACCAACGGTGACCCGACCTACGCCGGTCCATTGACAGGAGTCCAGTTGGGACTCAAGGTTTATCATGTATGCGAGCCGGAGATCAAAGAGGAGTTCGATCCTGCGGTCTATGACGAGCAGGTCAGCATGATGGAGATGGTTTTGAACGTCGACGAAATTGTGGACGAAATGACCTCCATCCGGGAACAGTTCTGTAAGTATTGAGGCATCGCGTAGCACGGGGCGGCGGCTTTGGCCGCCGCCTTTCCTGCTTTCCTGCAGAGGCTTTTACGCGAAAATCCGCCGTTTTTGCTGCAGTTTGTTCCGGGCCATGCCCGGCATAGCCCGATTGCCCGCCATGGCTATGGGCAGCGCTGAGGTGCGGGATCCCCATTCTGCTTCCTTTTGGTATGTATCATAATTGAGAGGATGATTCCCTATGAAAAGCGTAATCAAAGGCACCAGCTATATTCTGGTCCACACCCCCGACATGGTGATCCATAATGGTACGACCCAGACGACAGAACGGGTCGTCAACCCCGGCAGCGAGTATCTGCAGGCATTGCCCGGTCATATCCGGAGCTTTGAGCAGGCGTTGTCCTATTATCCCAATCAGGTTTACATCGGGAACCAAACCCCGGAAGATCTGGCGGCGGTGCCCCAGCCCTGGTATGACAAAACCTGTCCGGTAAACAGCCGCTTTGGCCCCTTCGGCCAGATCATGCCCCAGGAGGAGTTTCTGCTGCTGATGCAGGCCTGTGATGTGTTTGATCTGGTCAAGCTGAATCGGGAATTTGTCGCCCGGGTGAAACCGGCACTGGCGACCAACCCGCTGATGAACGACGCCATTGTCAATCGGGTGGGTGAGGGCATCGACGGCGCAGAGATTGCACGTCTGGTCCGGGAAGAGCATTCCGAGGGCTTGTATGACCACGATGAATTGGTTGGCTGTGTGAATCGCGCGCACGACATTGACGTGAACCTCTCCGCCCACGTAATGCATGAGAACATCGTCTCCAAGGCCTCTTCTGTTTTGGCGTTGCTGTCTGCGGTGCAGAACGCTGGAATCGGCAAAGACGCCGTAGAGTACGTAATCGATTGCTCCGAAGAGGCTTGCGGCGATATGAATCAGCGGGGCGGCGGCAACTTTGCCAAAAGTGCGGCGGAGATTGCCGGTCTCACCGGGGCCACCGGCTCCGACCTGCGGGGCTTCTGCGCAGCTCCGGCTCATGCCATGATTGAGGCTGCCTCTTTGGTGGCGGCCGGTGCGTACAAGGCTGTGGCCGTGACCGCCGGCGGATGTACTGCGAAGCTGGGAATGAACGGCAAGGACCATGTGAAAAAGGGCCTGCCCATTCTGGAGGACATGGTCGGCGGCTTTGCCGTCATTGTGACCCAGGATGACGGCGTCAGCCCCGAGATCAATTTGGAGCTGCTGGGACGCCACAGCGTGGGGACCGGCTCGGCGCCCCAAGCGGTGATTTCCAGTCTGGTGACGGATCCCCTGGACCGGAAGGGGCTGAAGATTACCGACATCGATAAGTTTTCACCGGAGCTGCAGAACCCGGATATCACCAAGCCCGCCGGCGCCGGCGATGTGCCCATGGCCAACTACAAAATGATCGGCGCGCTGGCTGTCAAGCGGGGCGAAATTTCCCGCGCCGAGCTGGCGGAGTTCACACAAAAGCACGGCTACACCGGCTGGGCGCCTACCCAGGGACATATCCCCTCCGGGGTTCCCGCCATCGGCTTTGCCCGGCAGGATATCATGAACGGCAAACTGAAGCGTGTCATGATCATCGGAAAAGGCTCTCTGTTCCTGGGCCGTATGACCAATCTGTTCGACGGCGTATCCTTCGTGATCCAGGCGAACTCCGGCCCGGAGGCTTCTGGCGGTGTCAGCGAGGAGCAGGTCAAGCGGATGATTGCCAAGGCCATGCGGGAATTTGCCGCCTCTTTGCTGGCCCAGGCCGAAGAATAAGGTAGGTGTACTCATGGAACACTTGGAAAAAACCATCGCCAGGACCTTTTTACAAATGGCGGAGGGCCTGGAGCGCGGCTCCTACGGGCCCCGCCCCAGAATTGCCTTGACCGGCATGGGCAGTGAGCATGGAGAGGAAAACGCCATGGCGGCGGCTCAAATGGCTGCCGCGCAGGGTGTGGATGTGATTTACATCGGGACTTTGGAGGCTCCCGGCGTCACGACCGTCCGCGTGGACAGCGAAGAAGAAGGGCACAAAAAAATGGATGAGCTGCTGGAAGGCCGCCAAATAGACGGCGCCGTCACCATGCATTATCCGTTCCCCATCGGCGTTTCCACCGTGGGACGGGCTGTGACCCCGGGCCGGGGACGGGAGATGTTTGTGGCCAACACCACCGGCACAACCAGCACAGACCGGGTAGAGGGCATGGTGAAAAACGCCGTCTGCGGCATCATTGCAGCCAAGGCTTGCGGCGTAGCCGATCCGACGGTGGGCATTCTCAATGTGGACGGGGCGCGGCAGGTGGAGATGACCCTGAACAAGCTGCGAGAGGGCGGCTACAGCTTCCGGTGGGCGAAGTCTGCCCGGACGGACGGAGGCGCTGTTCTGCGGGGAAACGATGTGCTCCTGGGGACGCCGGACGTTCTGGTTACGGATTCCCTCACCGGCAACGTGCTGATTAAAATGCTCTCGGCCTTTGTCAGCGGCGGGACCTTTGAAGCCACGGGCTTCGGCTATGGTCCCGGCATCGGGCCGGGCTACGATAAGTTGGTTCTGATTGTCTCTCGAGCGTCCGGCGCGCCGCTGATTGCCAACGCCTTGCTCTATGCCGGGCAACTGGTGCGGGGCGGTCTATGGAATGTGGCGAAGGACGAATATGAAAAAGCCGAACGGGCGGGCCTGAGTTCCTTGCTGGAGGCGCGCAAGGGTTCCGCTCCGGCGGCCGACGCCGGGGAGGTCCAGGCGCCTCCGGCAGAGCCGGTTACCGCCAGCATTCCGGGCGTTGACGTGATGGACCTGGAGGATGCGGTGAAGGTGCTTTGGCGGGCCGGGATTTATGCCGAGTCCGGTATGGGCTGTACAGGTCCTCTGGTGATGATGAGCCCTGCCAATCTGGAAAAAGCCAAAGCCCTGCTGCAGCAGGCGGGCTATCTGGGATAGGAGGCGCCTCATGAAGGTTTATGATCGAATTGCCGCATGTGAAAAGGAACTGACGACAGAGGAGCTGATTGCTCTGATGTCTGCCGGGAACCGGCAGGTGGATTTGGTTTTTTCGGAAAAGAGGTCTGATGAGGACGGTTATCTGAGCTGGGATGCGGAAAACTGGACCTGTGTGGACGGCAAGCGATTTATTTGTAGCTACGCCCTGCAGGGAAGAGTTTTATCGGATTACAGCGGGTACAACAAATACGACATGAAGGATCATTTCCTGCCGGAAACGGCCAAAGAGGTTATATTAAATTAGAACGCCGTAAACGCAACAAACCGCCGGGTCGCCGGCGGTTTGTTGCGTTTACGGGGAATGGGGTTTCGGATTTGGTACGGCATGCTTTTAAAATGAAACGTGCAGGCTCCCCGCCGGGGCGGAGAAAGCCTGCAGAGTTTTATGGAAATTTCCTTTGCCTTTTACGCTGCCGGTTGCCCCGGTGATACACCAGATAGTAAGCGCCGGCGCTGATTACCAAGGCGGGAGGGATGTCCAGGAGGGAATGCTGCTTTAAAAATACGGTAGAGACGGAAATCAAGGCCGCCTGGAGGACAAAGGCTGTCCGCCACAAAGGTGTGGCGAAGCGGGGCGTATTCCAAGCGGCTGCCAAAACCGCCATGGAGCCGATGACATGGAGGGAAGGGCACACATTGGTGTTGGTGTCAAAGGTGTAAAACCAGGCCATAAACCGCGTCAAAAGGTTGTCCCGCTGGAAGGCGGCAGGCCGGAGCTCCTGTTGACTGGGGTAAATCAGGTAGATGACGCAGGTCAGGGAATAGGTCAGGATGATAAACCACATAAATTTCCGAAAGCCTTCCGTGTCGAACAGCAGCAGGTACAGATGCATCCCAATGAGAAAGACGAACCAGTACAGATAGGCGAACAGAAAAAACTCACAGAACGGCACCAAATCATCCAGGGGCGTATAAATGGTATGGTAGTCCAGGTGGAGCAAGCGCTCCAGGGCGAAGAACACCAGGCCGTAAATGGGCCAGAAGAGTAAAAGCTTCAGATGGGAAAACTCCGGATCGTTTCGCTTGGACAGACGAAATTTGCGGTAATCGGTCAAGTGGACCCCCCCTTTTGCCGCAGGAGGAAATCGCAGATTTCCACGCCGCCGTTGTGCCGGAGGTTGGTCCTGAGGGTTTGGGACATGGACCGGAGCTTCTCCGGGTCGGAGAGATTGGCACAGACCAGCTTGGCCAGCCGGTTTACGGAATCTGCGGTCTCCGCCAGCTCGTGGCGCGTGTAGAATTCCAGGTTCCGGCCTTCGCAGCCGCCGACGGCGTCGATGAAAATCATCGGCAGCGCCTTGGCGGCGGCCTCGGTAGAGCTCAGCCCGCCGGGCTTGGTGAGCATCAGGTCTGCCGCGTCCATGTAGGCGGGAATCTCCCGGGTAAAGCCGAGGATCCGCAGATTTGCCCGGTTTCCCAGCTCCCAAAGGTCTTCATAGAGCTTTTCATTGTGACCGCAGATTACAATGAGCATACTGTTTTCCGGCAGAGTTTCCGTTAAGCGGCGAGCCAGGCGCTTAATGGGACCGCAGCCCATGCTGCCGCACATTAGCATGGCCACCCGCTTTTCCGGTGGAATGCTCAGCGCGGCCCGGCTGCCCGCGCGGTCTCTGGGTGCGAAAAAAACCTGCCGGACCGGGATGCCGGTGGCGACGAGCTTTTCCTCCGGGATGCCGCAGCGGACGAAGTCGGCGGTCAGCTTCTCGTCGGGGATTAAATAGCGGTCCGCTTGGGCTTCGGCCACATATGGGCTGCAGGTGTAGTCCGTGGCTACAAAATAATGGGGGATGGAGATGGGGTAATCCTGGCAGACCCGGCGCATGATTAAGCTGGAGAAGACATGAGTGCTGACGACGGCGTCATAGTGTCCGGCTTCCAGGGCGGCGTACAGTTTCTTTGCGCCCAAAGACAGGGCTTTATACAGCATGGAGGCGTCTTCCGGGGCGGGGTTGTGCTCCTCCGCCATCCGGTATCCGGCGCTGAACAGCAGGGGAGCCCGCTTATAGATCCGGACGTGCCAGTTGCTGATGAAGCGGGAGACCTCGGGAGACAAAAAAGCCAGCCCGTCCGTCATTTCACTGAAAACGCCCCGGGCGGTCAAAACCTCTTGAATGGCTTTTGCGGCAGAATTATGCCCTTCCCCTGTGTTGCAGGAGAGAATGAGAATGCGCATGGATGAGCTTGCTCCTCTCTTATGAAACTGTGGAAAACTCCGTCAAGGCTTTCCGACCAAGAAACGGCGGGCTGTTGCGTACGGGTTCTCTGCGCCGGTGGCGCGCAGAATCCATGCCGACAGCCTCGTCGATCGATTCCATTCACGGTTGCGTCTGCGGGTGTAAAACTCTGCCGGGCTTTTTTGACAGGCTGTGCTCTGGTGCGCCCGAAAGGGAAAACGGGCCGAGTTTACATCTACAGATAATTAATTCTATTTTATCATATCAAATAGGAAAAATCAACTTACGTCCCGGCGCCTTTTGAGGGTACTACAGATCCGCCCGTCTGTCAATATCCCGGGGTACCCAAGTTTTGAAAAATGGGAAAAGAACGGCTGCCGTGGCGGACCGGCGGAGTCCGGCAGCGCAAGTGCAGGTGAATTTTTTGTTTCTTTTGGTTCACATAATTGTTACATGTTGAAGGAGAAATGTAATTGCATTCTGCCGGAATTGTGGTAGAATATCGGCAGAACCCTGTGGCAAAAGGAAACCGTCACACAAGTGCGCGGAGTGAAATCCGATGAAGATAGGAGCGATTCATATCAAAAAGGGTAAATTTGCGAAGCCTCGGGCCAGCGCTGCAGAGGAGCGAGCGCGGCTGGAGGCGGATTTCAAACGAATGACCCATGCGGCCAACCATGAGCCGGAGTGGGAGGAGGACGACGAGGCCCAGGAGGCGCGGCGGAAAAAACGCCTGAAGATTGCCGTGATCTCGACGGCATGCCTGCTGGCCGTGGTGCTGATTGGCTTGGGCATCTTCCTGTGGAGCTATTCCCGGGACGACGGCTTGATCTTTGACAACGTATATGCCCTGGACATCAATTTGGGCGGCATGAGTCAGGAACAGGCTACGCAGGTCCTGGAGGAGAAGGCGCAGGCGGTTTATGGAGCGCCTTTGACCATTCAGCTTCAGGACCGGACGTTGGTGCTGACGCCGGAGGAGACCAAGGCGCAGCTGGATGCGGCGGCCCTGGCGGAAGCGGCCTGCCGGTATGGGCGGGACGGCAATATGTTTGACCGGGCCCGGGCCCGGTCGGCAGCGTCTCTGAGTACCTACACCCTGGAGGCGGCGGACTACCTCACGTTGGACACAGGGTACATCCAGGATGCGGTGAATCAGCTGAGTGCGGATTTGGAGAGTACGTTGACCCAGCCGGAGGTCACAGTGGAGGGCCAGCGCCCAGACCTGAGCGCTTACCCCCTGTCCGGCAGCGGGGAGGATGAGGAGGACGAGGAAGAAGAGCCGGCCCCTGTCACGCCGGAAAATGGCCAGGTTTTGACCATCTATACCGGGACGCCGGGCCGCCATCTGGATGCGGAGGCTCTGTACCGGCAAATTCTGGAGGCGTACTCCCGGGGCGATCTGTCCACCATTTCCACGACGTATGATGAGACGCTCCCCGAGGAGGTGGATCTGGAGGACGTGTTCCAGCAGTACTGTGTAGCGCCGGTGGATGCAGTGCTGGATGAGACCACGTATGTCGCCTCGGAGGAATCTCTGGGTTACGGCTTTGTGGTAGAGCAGGTGCAAAAGCAGCTGGATGAGGCCGAGCCGGGAGAGGAAATCCAGGTGGAGTTCCAGATTCTAATTCCGGAGCATACGAAAGCGTCTCTGGAGAAGGATTTGTTCCGGGACGTATTGGCCTACGCCCATACGGACCATACCTGGAATTCCAACCGGACCCGTAATTTGGAGTTGGCCTGTGAGGCCATTGACGGCTATATCCTCAAGCCTGGGGCGACTTTCTCCTTCAACGATGTGGTCGGCGAGCGGACGGCGGAAAAAGGCTATAAAGCCGCTACGGTGTATTCCGGCATGGAGTCTGTCCAGGAGCTGGGCGGAGGCGTGTGCCAGGTTTCGTCTACGCTGTACTATTGTACGCTTTACGCGGACTTAGAGGTGGTTTCCCGGGCGGTGCATACCTTCACAGTGGATTATGTGCCGCTGGGCATGGACGCCACGGTGTATTGGGGTTCGCTGGATTACCAGTTTAAGAATAATACGGATTACCCCATTAAAATTAACGCCTCGGTGCACGACGGCTATGTGGACATCGAACTGGTTGGGACGGATACGAAGGACTATTACGTGGAAATGGACTATGTCGTCCTGTCCAAAGACCCTTGGGAGACGAAGGAGCGAGAGGTGACCGACGGTTCCTACGCAGACGGCGAGACCATTACCTCTCCGTACACCGGCTATACGGTGGATACATACAAATACAAGTATGATAAGCAGACCGATGAGTTAATTTCCAAGGAGCTGGAGGCGCACTCTGAGTATACCCGGCGGGACAAGGTGGTGGCTGTGGTCCCCAGAGCCACGGAGCCCCCGGCCACGACCCCGCCGGCCACGGAACCGCCTGCGACGGAGCCCCCGGAAACGGACCCGCCTGCGACGGAGCCGCCCACCGAACCGGCTACGGAACCTCCAACCGAAGCGGAGAACGCAGATTCCAATGAATAAATCAAAAGTTCCAGGACCCCGTATGAGGTCCTGGAATTTTTGTATGCTTGGCCCATCAGAAAATTTCTGGGAATTTTGGAACCGGCGGGGCTTTTGGATCGAATGGTGGCAAAATAGCGTTACAGCATACCTGGAAGGACAGGAGGGACTTTCATGAATACGGGAAAATTTTCAAACGATCAAACAGAGGGCTCAGAGCGGGAGCGACTGCGGGCGGAACTGCAGTCCCTGGCCCGGCAGGCCGACGGCGAGCCGGTGGCGCCGTTGGGAGACCAAAGGCGCAAAACGCCCGGAGCGGGATGGATCGTGTTGCTATGCCTGCTTCTGGCTGCGGGAGTGGGGACCGGCGTCTTCCTGTGGAGCTTTTCCCTGGACGACGGTTTGATTTTTGACAACGTTTATGCGATGGGTCTCAACTTGGGCGGCATGACCCGGGACCAGGCGCAGGAGGCGCTGGAACGAAGGGCGGAGGCGGTGTACGGGCAGCCTCTGACTGTGCAGCTTCCGGACCGGCAGCTGGTGTTGTCTCCGGAGGAAGTCCATGCGCAAGTGGATGCTTCAGCCATGGCGGAAGCCGCCTTCCGGCATGGCCGGCAGGGAAATCTGTTCCAACGGGCCCGGGCTCGGTCGGAGGCGGCGCACACCACGTTCACGCTGGAATTGCATGATTATTTGCGCCTGAATGAGGCAGGAATCCGACAGGCGGTGAATTGGTTGCACGACGAAATTGAGCGCGACCTGATCCAGCCCACGGTGACGGTTGTGGGTCGGCGGCCGGATTTAAGCGCCTATGCGCTGCCGGACACCTATACCAGCGGGATGGAGGAGCTGGGGCAGACTCCGGTTACGGTGGAGGGGGGTCAGAAGCTGGTGATTCAGACCGGAGTGACAGGCCGGCATTTGGACGGGGAGGCTCTGTACCGCCGGATTGTGGCGGCGTATGAGGAGATGGATTTGCATACCATTTCGGTTGCCTATGAGGAGGCTCTCCCGGATGAGGTGGATTTGCCGTCGGTTTACCAGAGCAATTGCCTGGAGCCGGTGGATGCGGTGCTGGATGAGACGACCTATGTGGCCAGCAAGGAGATTCTGGGATACGGCTTTCCTCTGGACGAGGTGCAGAAGCAGCTGGACCGCGCAGGGGAAGGGCAGACGATCCAAGTGGATTTCCAGATTCTCTATCCGAAGCAGTGGAAGGCTCTGCTGGAGAAGGATTTGTTCCGGGATGTTTTGGCTGAAAAAAAGACGGCGCATACCGACAATGCCGATCGGACCCGGAATTTGGAGCTGGCCTGCGCCGCCATCGACGGCTATCTGATCAAGCCCGGCGCCACCTTTTCCTTTAACGATGTGGTGGGCGAGCGGACGGCGGAGAAGGGCTACCGGGAGGCGACGGTGTACTATGCCGGGGCCTCTGTTCCCGGCCTGGGGGGCGGTGTGTGTCAGGTATCCTCCACCTTGTACTATGGGGCTCTGTACGCAGATCTGGAAATTGTGGATCGGCACCTGCACCAGTTCGCAGTGGATTACGTTCCTCTGGGAATGGACGCGACGGTACAGTGGGGATATCTGGACTTTCAGTTTCGGAACAACACGGATTATCCCATTCGGATTGCGGCCTCCGTTCACGACGGCTATGTGGACATCGCCCTCATTGGAACAGATACCAAGGACTACTATGTGGAAATGGACTATGTGGTTCTGGAGGAGATTCCCTGGCAGACGGTGGAGAAGGTGATAACCGACGGCTCTTACCAGTCCGGTCAGGTGATCACCACGCCGTATACCGGCTATGTGGTGGAGACTTACCGGTATAAATATGATAAGGAGACGGATCAGCTCATCTCCAAAGAATACGTTGCGGTTTCCGATTATGACAAGCGGGACCGGGAGATTGCCGTGACGCAGGGCGGCTGACCGGGAAAACATCGGCTGCGCCCCACAAGGCAATCGCAGTAGCCCGAGACGCCCGGGAAAATGCGGCTCCTTTTTGCAAATTTGATAATAATTCTCATTATTGCCATTGATTTTTCCCGGTATGTCCTGTATAATAGACCCGGCACTGGAAATATCAGACACGAAAGGGGATTTGTCCATGTATTGTGTAAGAAAGGTCACCGACGATCTGACCTGGGTGGGTGGAAGCGACCGTCGGCTGGCTCTGTTTGAAGGGGTGTACGATGTGCCGAAGGGCGTGTCCTATAACTCTTACCTCCTGACGGACGATAAGACGGTATTGTTTGATACGGTGGATCACTCCGTGGACCGGGTGTTTTTTGAAAACATTGCCCATGTTCTGGGGGGAAGGAAGCTGGATGCCCTGGTGGTGCAGCATATGGAGCCGGATCATGCCGCCACCATCGAAGAGGTGGTCCGCCGCTATCCTGGAGTCCGGATTCTGTGCAACCAAAAGACGGCGGATATGATGGCGCAGTTTTTCTCCTTTGACGTCGGCTCTGTGGTGCAGATCGTCAAGGAGGGCGACGTGTACGAAACCGGTCGTCACAGCTTCACCTTCGTCATGGCGCCTATGGTCCACTGGCCCGAGGTGATGGTCACATACGATTTGACGGAAAAGATTCTCTTCTCGGCCGATGCGTTCGGCACATTTGGCGCTTTGGACGGCGCATTGTTTGCCGACGAGGTGGATTTTTTCCGGGATTATCTGGATGAGGCCCGCCGGTACTATTGCAATATTGTGGGCAAGTACGGTACGCAGGTGACCAGCCTTTTGACCAAGGCGGCCGGCCTGGAGATTCGGATGATCTGCCCCCTGCACGGCTTTGTGTGGCGGAAGGACATGGGGGAACTGATTGATAAGTATCTGAAATGGGCGACCTACACGCCGGAGGAGAACGGAGTTGTCATTGCCTATGCCTCTGTGTACGGCAATACGGCCAATGCGGCGGAAATCCTGGCCTGCCGCCTGCGGGAGCGGGGCATTCGGACCTGTATGTTCGACGTGTCTATGACGCCGGCTTCCTATATCGTCTCCGCTGCGTTCCGGTACAGCCACCTGATCTTTGCTTCAACCACCTACAATGCCGGAATTTTTGTCAACATGGAGAATCTTCTCCATGATCTCACGGCCCATAATCTCCAGAACCGTACGGTAGCCCTGGTGGAGAACGGCTCCTGGGCGCCTACCAGCGGGAAGCTGATGCGGCAGCTCATCGCGCCGTGGAAGGGCGTTCACATTCTGGATCAGACCGTCACAATCCGCTCGTCCTTAAAAGAGACGGAGCAGCTGGAGATTTTGGCCCAGGCCGTGGCGGACACCATGCCCAAAGCAGAGCTCGCAGGTGATTCGGACAAGGCGGTGGACCCCAACGCATTGTTTAAGCTGTCCTATGGCCTGTTTGTTTTGTCGGCTTCGGCGGAGGGAAAGGACAATGGCTGCATCGTCAATACGGTGATTCAGCTTACGGATACCCCCAAGCGGCTGGCCTTTGCAGTGAATCGGGCCAACCTCACCCACGACATGATTGCCAAAACCGGTGTGTTCAGTATTTCGGTGCTGTCTCAGGATGTGCCCTTTGAAATTTTCCAGCATTTTGGCTTCCAGAGCGGCCGGGACGCCGACAAGTTCGCCGGTTGGGCCTTTGCGGACCGCAGTGAGAACGGCACGCTGCATCTGACCAAGTTCTCCAACGCAGTCATTGCCGGTAAAGTGGTCGCGACCCAGGATTGGGGAACCCATACCCTGTTTGTGGCCGATGTGACCGAGGCGCGGATTTTGTCCCAGGTGCCCTCTGTGACCTACGCGTACTACTTTGCCCATATCAAACCGAAGCCCCAGCCCCAGCTGACCCAGAAAAAGGGATGGGTGTGCAAGATTTGCGGCTATGTCTATGAAGGGGAGGAGCTGCCCCCGGACTTTGTCTGCCCGCTGTGTAAGCATGGCCCCGAGGACTTTGAACGAATCGGATGACCTTGACCGGACCTGTCGTGTGACGGCAGGTCCGGTGTGTTTTTGAGGGTTCGCCCGGACGGGCCGCAACGGCGGCCCACAGTGTGGGGCGGCAGGATTTCCCTGCCGCCGCTTTGCTTCGTCCCGGGGCTGGGCCGGGAGGATGCGGGAACGTGAAAGGAATTTTTCGAAAGGAAAGCAATTTTCCTTGCCTTTTGCCGGATCTGGGTATATGATCATACTGGCCTGATGCTTCAGGTTGTATTTTAAATGTTCTACAAGGCCAGGAGGGGACATACATGCTGACCTATACGTTAGACCGCACAGCCGGTCCGTTGTATGAAGCGCTGTACCGGGGACTGCGGGCCGATATTTTGGCGGGCCGACTGGCTCCCGGGGAGAAGCTGCCTTCCAAGCGAGCCCTGGCGGATCATTTGAAAATCAGCAAAGTCACCGTAGAGACGGCTTACGCCCAGTTGGCGGCAGAGGGTTACATCCGCTCCCAGGAAAAGGTGGGCTATTTTGTCGAGGCGGTGGAGCGGGGACCGGAGGCCGCCCCGTCCCCCATACCGGAACAGCGGAAGGAGGAGCCGGAGACGCCCTGGGAGGCGGACTTGACCGCCCATAGCTTACCGGCAGCGGCGTTTCCCTTTTCGATATGGGCCAAGCTGCAGCGGGAGGTTCTTTTGGATTATGGGGCGGAGCTGCTGGGTCCGGTCCCTCCAGGCGGCGCGTTGGTGCTTCGCCAGGCCATTGCGGATTATCTCTACGGCTTTCGCTCCATGACGGTATCGCCGGATCAAATCCTGGTGGGAGCGGGGACGGATTTTCTGTACAATTTATTGATCCAGCTCCTGGGCCGGGACAAATGCTATGCCATTGAAGACCCGGGCTACGGGAAAATCCGGCGGGTCTATGAGGCCGCCGGCGTAGCTTGTCTGCCGGTGCCGTTGGACGGAGATGGGGTCCGAGTGGACCGGTTGGCCGGAGCGCAGGTCCTGCACCTGTCTCCCTCTCACCACTTTCCCACCGGGATTGTGACCCCCATCGGCCGGCGGCAGGCCCTGCTGGAGTGGGCCGGGGAGGAGGAAGAGCGGTATTTGATTGAGGACGACTATGACAGCGAGTTTCGCCTCTCCGGCCGCCCCATCCCCACGCTGCAGTCCATTGACCGGAGCGGAAAGGTGATTTACCTCAATTCTTTTACCAAGTCCATCGCACCCTCCATCCGCATCAGCTACCTGGTTCTGCCGCCTGCGTGGATGGCGGAGTTCCACCGCCGTCTGGGCTTCTATGCCTGTACGGTTCCCAGCTTTGAGCAGTACACCCTGGCCCGGTTTCTCAGCCGGGGCTACTTTGAAAAGCATATCAACCGAATGCGGAAATACTACCGGGACCAGCGGGACCGGTTGATTGCAGCGCTGTCTCAGGCCAGCTTTTTTTCTCAGGTGGAGATTCTGGAGCAGGACGCCGGCCTGCATTTTCTTCTGCGGGTCCGGACCTCGTACTCGGACCGGGCGCTGAAAGAGCTGTGCGCCCAGGCCGGGATTCGGATTTTTTGCCTGTCCGATTACAGGCAGGTGGCCCACCCCGGAGATTCACACTGCATGGTGGTAAATTACACGGGATTTGACAGCAGCCGGGCGCCGGATCTTTTGGCCCGCCTGGAAGACGTCCTAGCGGGCAAGGGAAAACCGCTTCGGTAAAACATGGGGCAGGTCCCAAAATTGCCGACTTGACAGCCGCTTTTTAGGTGGTTATGATAAAAAGGCGGCGCGGATGCCGACAAATATGCAGAGGGTGTATGCCATGATAAAATTTTGTAAACGCGCGCTGGCTTTTACGTTGGGGTTCCTGTTAGGGCTTGGATCCGGACTGCTGCCGAAGACTCGGGCGGCTGTTGCGCTGCCACCCATGACCCCAGACAACTCGGCGCAGGAGTGGGAGGTGCTCCGCCAGGTCAATCTCCGGCGGGACGAGGAAGGACTGCAGCCTTTGACGATGATAGAGCCGCTGCAAAACGCCATGGACATCCGGGCCGAGGAATTGTTGATTCGGTATGACCATGAAAGACCGGACGGAAGTTCGTGCTTTACGGTGCTCGAGGAAGTGGGATTGACGAGCCTGCAACCCACAGGAGAGAACATTGCTGCCGGCTACCCCACCGCTGCTGCGGTGATGGACGGCTGGATGAACAGTCCGGGACACCGGGCCAACATATTGAAGCAGAATGCTACCCACGTGGGCGTGGGATACGATTTCACCAGCGGCGGCTACGGAAGCTATTGGGTGCAGATGTTCTGTACCTCTAAAGATTGCAGGTATACGGATTTCCAGCTGATCTTACCCACAGAGACCTTTGAGCCCGGAACGGGCCTGGAGGAAATGGGACTGATCGGCGTACTCAACTGCGCCCATTGCGGGACCTCCTACCTGCCCATTTTGTCTTCGTACTGCACCGGCTTTGATCCTGCCGCTACGGGGACCCAGACGGTCACCGTCACTTGCTTTGACCGCACGGCGCAATTTCAGGTTACCGGCGGCGGCGCCGTCCAGGAGGTCGACCCCGAGGATGCCTGGAACCCCTACCGGGATGTTCCGAAGGGGCAGTGGTATTACGACGGGGTCAAGTTTGTCACCGAGCAGGGGCTGTTTCAGGGCGTGGAAGGGGGACGGTTCCTGCCCGGCGGCACCATGACCCGGGGGATGCTGGTGACGGTGTTGTACCGCCTGGCGGGAGAGCCCTCGGTGCAGGGACTGGAGAATCCCTTCTATGATGTGTCTTTAAACCGGTATTACGGAGCCCCGGTTCTTTGGGCCAGCGCAAACGGCCTGGTAGAAGGCCACGGCAACGGGAAATTCACCCCGGAGGGCAATGTGACGCGACAGGATATGGCGGTGATTCTCTACCGGTATGCGCAGCAGATGGGGTATGATACCACGCCGGTTGGAGACCTGACTGCATTTCCCGATGCGGACCGTGTCTCCGGCTATGCGGCCGACCCTATGCGATGGGCGGTGGGAAACGGTATCATCAACGGCGTGAAAAACGGCCAGACCAATACCCTCTCCCCTCGGGCGTATTCCACCCGGGCCCAGGTGGCGGTTGTATTGCAGCGGTTTGTGGAGAAGATCGTAGAGGACCCCGTTTGATCCCTCAGAGAAATAAACCGGCCGGGGAGCAGATTTGTTCTGCTCCCCGGCCGTATGTGCGTTTGGGGCCTGGGCCGCCGGAAGGGCCTGACTTTGCCGGGCCCGTGCTACGGCGCCGTTTTCTTTTTGGCCAGCTCCATAATTTCCGGCATTTTTTCCAGAATCTTCAGGTAGTTTTCCCGGATGTGAGGCCGGAGGCAAAGGGTACAGTCCTTGATTCCGTTTTCTGTGTAGCGAAAATTGCCGCCGCAGCGGTCCCCCAGAGCGTAAAGGGGACAGTAACAAAACAGACAGCTGAAGGACTCCGGATCGGCGTCCGGATGACAGGGGAAGAACTCGCAGAGCTTATTTTGAAAAAAATCATAATGCTTTTCTGCCAATGTAATCACCTCCTCATGCAGCGTGTTTTGGCGTCCGGCCTCAGGAGGCCGGTTTTTTTCGGTTCCGGATCCAAGCGGCGGCAAAGAGGCGCAGGCGGAACAGAAGCAGGCCGAGGACTGCGCCCAAGGCGTTGGCCAGGCAATCGTCCGTTTCCGCCTGCCCTAGGCGCCAGTGCCACTGGACGGCCTCAATGCCGACGCTGAACAGGACCAATCCCCCCAGCGCCAGCTGGAACCGGCGCTTAGCGCTCCACCGGACGGGCAGCAGCTCAGCCAAAGAAAGGCCGCCGGGAATAAACAGCAGAACGTTCATCCAGGCTGAGCGCAGCAGCTCTCGATTTCCGCCCCGAAGCGCCTGGCGAAGCTGCTCCAGAGGCGCCAGGCAGACCTCATAGGCACCCGGACTGCGGGAGAAGATTGTGGCCTGCAAGACGGCCAGAAGCCAGACTCCCGCCAGGACGCCGCAGCCGGAACGCCAAATACGCCGCCCCCAGGGCAGGGCGCTGTCCAACAGCCCGCCCATCAGGACCCAAAATACGGCGGCCAGGAGCAGGAAAAGCAGGGTTTGCCAAATGGGTAGGCGGTAAATGTAAAGCAGCATGAGCGTGTGTCTCCCAATTTCAGGGTTGCACCTGCGGCGGGGCGGCGGGAAAAAATCCGCCGGTGTGCCCAGAGAGAATGCCGCAGGATTAAAATTCATTATATCAGACAGATGACGCGCTGTCCAGCGCCGGAGCGCGGCGTATTATGGCGGCAGGCGCCGGGGATTGACCCGGACGGTTCTTTTCTCGATCCGCCGCCTTTTCCCGACAGAAACTGCCGGGGGAGCCGTGGTAAAATCTAAGAAAACCTGACTGGAGGCGTTGCCCCATGAAAAATCCAACCCGGGCCCCGGCGCACCGGCGGCGAAATCTTTTGGAGCAGGCCCGGGCTCTGGCGGACATGCCCTGGTTTCGCAGGCTCATCCGGTGCGGCCGGGCGGGGCTGGTGGCATTTGTTCTCTCCGCAGCGGCTTCGGGCACCACGCCGCTGCCGCTGGCGATGGGCTTTATCGCCGGATTGGAGGCGGATTGGACCGTCCTGCTGGCAGCGGGTGGAAGCTGCGCGGGGTATCTGCTGTTTTGGGGGGCGGAGGGATGCCTGGAGCCCCTGGCGGGCGTGGTGGCGGTCCTGGTGGCAACCGCGCTGTTTACCGGTACGGAGCTGCGGCGGCGGGCCTGGTTTTTGCCTGCCATGTGCGGCACGGTGACCTCTGTTTTGGGCCTGGTGTTTCTTTTGGCGCGGGGCGCCGTGGACAGCGGCGGCTTTTTGGGGTATCTTCTGCGGGTTGGCTGCGCGGCAGGGTCTGCTGCGGTTTTCGTTCAGGTGCGGGCCAAGAGAGGGACGCTGGCCGACGCCTGCGCCGGAGCCATGCTGGTGTTGGGGCTGTGTCAGATGGTTTGGTTCCGGGTTTTGGACCTGGGGCTGGCCGCCGCTGCGCTGTTTGCCTGTATGGGGAGCGGGACGGCGGGGCTTCCGATGGCGGCTCTGTGCGGGCTGGCGGTGGACCTGTCCCGGATTACCCCGGTGCCGGTGACGCCTGTGCTCTGCGCCGGCCTGTTGAGCAGTTCTCTTCTAATGCGAAGAAGCCGGGTCCTGCCCCTGCTGTGTCCGGCGCTTTGGTCCCTGCCGGCGATGTATGTGGCGGGGAGCTTTGATCCCTATGTGCTGCTGGGGCTGGGGGCCGGCGGCCTGGCCGCCGGTTTGATTCCGGGACGGGTGCGGCCCAGGGGTGAAGTGCGGACCGAGCAGCCCCAGCAGGCCGCCGCCCGGCTGGAAACGGCCGCCGGGACGCTGGAATATTTGCAGGAAATGCTGAGCCGGGAGCTCCCCGGTACGGCGTCTCAGGATACGGCTGTTTTGTATGATCAGACGGCCAGCCGGGCCTGCCGGAACTGTACCCGGTGGGAGGCCTGCTGGAACCGGGAGGCCGAGCAGACATACCGGCTGCTGAATGCAGCCGCGCCCAGGCTCCTGGACAGGCGGTACATTGAGGCGGAGGACCTGCCCCGGGAGTTTCTGGACCGCTGCCGCAGACCGGAGGCCTTTCTGGAATCGATGAACGGCGCTTTGTCCGGGCTGCGCTTGCGGCGTCAGTGCCGGGCCCGGCTCCGGGAGGGGCGGCTGGCTCTGTGCAACCAATACCGCTTTCTGGCCCGATACCTCCAGGACACGGCCCAGAGCCTGACGGAGCCGGAATCTCCGCCCAAATACCGGGTGGAGCTGGGGGTGGCCTCGGTGGGGAAGTTCGGCCTGCTGGCCTCCGGGGACCGGGGCGCGCATTTTCCCGGGCCGGGCCTGCGGTACTATGTGCTGCTGTGCGACGGTATGGGCACCGGGCCGGGAGCGGCCCAGGAGAGTGAGAGCGCCCTGCGGATTCTCACCGGGCTTTTGCAGGCGGGGATGCCGGCAGGGGAGGCCCTGGGAACGCTGAACGACCTGTACGTTCTACGGGAGACAGGCGGGTTTTCGACTGCGGACCTCCTGGAGCTACACCTGGACACGGGACGTGCCAGTTTATATAAATGGGGCGCTGCGCCCAGCTATCTCAAGCACCGTCGCAGCGCCAAACGAATGGGGACAGCCGCGCCGCCGCCTGGGGTGGGAATCGGAGAGGCCCACCAGGCGGAGGTCATTCGGCTGTCCCTGCAGAGAGAGGAAATGGTGGTGCTGATCAGCGACGGCTTGGAGGATGCGGACACTCAAAGCCAAATTGCGGATTTCACTGGTCAGTCCCCCAAGGCCCTGGCCGCCGCCCTGGTGGCGGCGGCCCCGGCCGGCGAGGCGGACGACCGGACGGCGGTTGCAGTCTGCCTGCGCCCCCTGTCGTCTCGTACAACATAGCACATTTTGTTTGCAAAGTTTGTCGAAACACAAGATATTGCATGAATTCTTTGGCGGAAACCACAAAATATGTCGTGCCGGCTGGGATCTTCCCGTTTCCTGCCGGCACGGCGCTTTTTTTGCCGCTTGCCCGAGGCGCCGGCAGAGTCGGGCGGACCCTCCGGGCCGGAAATTCAAAAAAAGCCCCCTGCCGGCGTGTGTTCCGGCAGGGGAGACAGTGGGATTTGGCGCTGCACGCTGCGCCGGGTATGAAGTGTGCTCGCATTGGATAAGCTGCGGTTTGATTTTACCGGACGGCGGGGGAAAAGTCCGGCGAAAGCCGTCGCCGGGCGCAAAAAATTTTTTGGCGGAACTTACCGTTTCTCTTTTGGACAAAACGTGATACAATGGTTGTTACTGTAGAGGAAAGGGAGGAAGCTTACCATGCCTTGGTACGAACTGGTCCGGGAGATTCAGAACAGCTGTCCCAACAACCAAATGCGGGACGTGTCTTTTCAGGAGGTAGAAACGGAGGATCCGGAAGGCTGGGTCCGCCAAATGCTCCGGGGCAAGGCGGTGGAGGTGCGCGCGGAGGCGCGAAGCGACGGCTCTGTGGAGATTTGGGCCGATTGCGACGGACTGCGCCAGCGCTTTTTCTTCACGCCGGAGGAGGAATAGAGAAAACCGGGATGAGAATTGAAATTTTGGGTTGAAATTGCGGTTTCTGTGTGTTACGATAAGAATGTATCGGTATGGGTGCAGTGCGCCCAGAAAGGTCTGAGTTTGCATTTTGCATGACATTAGGAGGTAAATTACATGATGAGCGTTTCTGAAATTTTGGAAACCCGCAACGCATTCTCGTTTGAGGTGTTCCCGCCGAAAACGGATGCCGGTATGGAAAAGCTGTGCGGAGAGGGCGGCGTGCTGGATAAGCTGTATACCCTGAACCCCGACTACATCTCCTGCACCTATGGCGCCGGCGGCACCAACGTGGGAAAAAATCTGGAGGTTTTGAAGAAGATTCAAACCGACGGCAAGTGCATCCCCGTGACCCACTTTACCTGCATCGGCAACACCAAGGAGGGCATCAAGGAGCAGCTGCAGACCTATCTGGACAACGGCATTAACCATATGCTGGCCCTCCGGGGCGACCTGCCCTTTGGCTGGACCGGCACCGGCGGAGATCTGCACTACGCCACCGAGCTTGTGAAGTTCGTCCGTCAGGAGTTTGGCGACAAGTTTACCATCGCCGTAGCCGGCTCTCCCGAGGGCCACATTGCCTGCCGCAGCCTGGAGGCCGACATTGCCTTCCTGAAGCAGAAGCAGGACAACGGCGCCGATTACATCATGACCCAGCTGTGCTGGGATATGGACCAGTTCCGTTATTGGCTGGACGCCATCCGCGCCGCCGGCGTGTGGATGCCTGTGGACGTGGGCATTATGCCCATTTTGGACCAGGCGGCTACCATCAACATGGCGCTGTCCCGCAACGGTTGCGTCATGCCCCGGGAGCTGTGCGAGATCATCTCCAAGAACTGGATTTTCCCCAACCCCTTCGACAAGGAGCCCTTCGACGCCGACGTGGAAGGCAAGAAGGCCAGCTTCAAGGAGGCCGGCATCGAGTACACCATCCGTCAGATCGACGAGTACCGTGCCTGCGGCATCAACGGCATCCATCTGTACGCCCTCAATAAGTACGACGACGTGGCCCGGATTGCCAAAGAGGCGGGCCTGCTGGACCTGATTTAACATACCCGTTTCCTGCCGCCGGGATCCCGGCGGCAGGAAGAAACCACGCAAAAGGAGCATATTTATGGCAACACCTCACACCATCGCCGTAGCCGGAAAGGGCGGCGTGGGCAAGACCACGACCTGCGGCATGATCATCGATTATCTGTGCAAGCAAAAGCAAGGACCGGTCCTGGTTGTGGACGCAGACGCCAACAGCAATCTCAACGAGGTGCTGGGCGTGGAGGTTGAAACCAGCCTGGGCGAAATCCGGGAGGAGATGGCCCGGGCCGAGCTGCGGGGAGATACCATCCCCACCGGCATGACCAAGGCGGATTACGCCGAATTCAAATTCAACTCCGCACTCGTAGAGGAAGACGACTTCGATATGCTTGTCATGGGCCGCACCCAGGGCAAGGGCTGCTACTGCTATGTCAACGGGGTCCTGAAGACCCAGATCGACAAGTACGCCAAAAACTATCGCTATCTCGTCATGGACAACGAGGCGGGGCTGGAGCATGTGGCCCGGGGGACCCTGCCCCATGTGGATACCATGCTTCTGATCTCCGACTGCTCCCGCCGCGGTGTTCAGGCGGTAGCCCGGATCGCGGAGATGATCGGGGAGCTGGAGCTGAAGCCCGGACGCATGGGCCTCATTGTCAACCGCGCCCCGGGCGGCGTTTTGGACGACGGAGTTCGCCGGGAGATCGAACGGCACGGTCTGACGCTTCTGGGCGTTTTGCCCCAGGACGAGGCGGTTTACCGCTGCGATTGCGAAGGGGCGCCCTCCGCCAAATTGCCGGATTCCAATCCCGTGAAGGCCGCACTGCGCGGGATTTTGGAGAACCTAAATTTGTAATATTATTTTGATTCCATACACAAGGGGGATAACCATTATGTCTTTCGTTCCCAAGAAACAGGCGTTCAACGCGAAAATCAACGCGGTGACCCTGGGCACCGGCGAGAAGGCCGTGGTCCTGGGCGGTCAGAACGTCCTGCCCTTCTATACCTTTGATGCGCCCATTGAAAACGCGCCGAAGATCGGCGTGGAGATTTCCGACCTGGCGAAGGAATGGACGGCTCCGGCGCTTAAGGAGTTCTACGCCGGCTGCGAGACCATGGCCGACTATGCCAAAAAGGCCGAGACCATGCCCGGCGCCGATTTCCTGGTGCTGCATTTTGAGTCTGCCGACCCCAACGGCGTGAACCGCTCCGTGGAGGAGTGCGTAGCCGACGCCAAGGCGGTGGCCGACGTGGTGACCATGCCCATTGCAATCATGGGCTGCAAGAATGTGGAAAAGGACGGCCAGCTGTTCAGCAAGATCGCCGAGGCACTCCAGGGTAAGAACATTGTCGTTCTGTCCGCCCGGGAGGAGGATTATAAGGCCGTGGGCGCTTCCGTGGCTCTGGCATACGGTCAGAAGGTGGGCGCCGAGTCCGCCGACGACATCAACCTGGCCAAGCAGCTGAACATCATGCTCAAGGGCCTGGGCGTGGCGCCGGAGTCCATTGTGATGAACGTGGGCACCGCCGCTGTGGGCTATGGCTATGAATATGTGGCCTCCACCCTGGACCGGGTTCGCGCTGCGGCGCTGGCCCAGTCGGACGCCGACCTGCAGATGCCCATCATCGCTCCCACCTCTACCGACACCTGGGGCGTCAAGGAATCTGTGGTATCCGAAGAGGATATGCCCGAATGGGGCTGCCAGGAGGAGCGGGGCATTGATATGGAAGTTGCCACCGCCGCCGCCAACCTCACCGGCGGCGCCGACGCCGTTGTGATGCGCCATCCCGCTGCGGTTGCCACCATCAAGAAGTTCATTACGGAACTGGTATAATCGGGAAGGAGGAACATAACAATGGCTTTGAAAGGTCTTGATATTTTTAAGCTGTCTCCCAAGAAGAACTGTAAGGAGTGCGGCTGTCCCACTTGTATGGCCTTCTGTATGAAGGTCGCCCAGGGTGCGTTGCCCCTGGAGAAGTGTCCCTATTTTGCGCCCGACGCGGTGGCCAAGCTGTCCGAGGCGACGGCGCCTCCCATGAAGACGCTGGAGGTAGGCACCGGCGCCAATGCCCACAAGCTGGGCGGCGAGACGGTCCTGTTCCGCCACGAGAAGACCCTGGTCTCCAAAAACCTCTTTGCCGTCAACCTGTGCACCTGCATGTCCCCCGAGGAGATCGACGCGAAAATCGCTGAGATGAAGCAGGTGGACTATGAGCGCATCGGCGAGCGGATGTTTGTGGAATTCCTGTTCTGCTCCTATGTGGGCAACGGAGTGGACAAGTACGTAGAGCTGGTGAAGAAGGCGGTCGCCGCCGACCGGGCCATCGTCCTGGAGTGCTGGGACGTGGAGGCCGCCAAGGCCGCCCTGGAGGTCTGCAAGGACACCAAGCCCATTCTGGACGGTTGCACGCTGGAGAACTGGGAGGCCATGAACGGCCTGGCGCAGGAGTACGGCGTGACCCTGGGCCTGTACGCGGAGAATCTCTCCGACCTGTACGATCTGGTCAAGAAGCTGGAAGAGGCCGGGAACAAGAACCTGATCCTGGACGTCACCGGCAAGACGGCCAAGGAGACCTTGGCCAATGCGGTCATCGTCCGCCGGACTGCGCTGAAGGATGGCGACCGTTCCTTCGGTTACCCCTCCCTCGTAAACCTGACCCGGTTTGCCAAGGGAGACTCCCGCCTGCAGACGGCGTATGCCGCCATGTTCACGGAGAAATACGGCTCCATCATCGTCATGGAGCACATGACCTACGCCGAGGCCCTGCCTCTGTACGGCCTGCGGCAGAACATCTTTACCGATCCCCAGAAGCCGATGAAGGTGGAAGCCAAGGTCTATGCGCTCAACGGCGCCGACGAGAACAGCGTCTGCGCTCTGACGGTAGACTTCGCCTTGACATACTTCCTGGTTTCCGGTGAGATGGAGCGGAGCAACTGCCCTGTGAATCTGCTGATCGCCGACGCCTCCGGCATGTCGGTGCTGACCGCTTGGGCGGCCGGCAAATTCTCCGCTTCCACCATTAAGAAGTTCTTTGATGAGAACGACATTAACAATAAGATTAAGTCCCGGACTCTGATCATCCCCGGTAAGGTGGCGGTCATGAAGGGCGAGATTCAGGAGAAGCTCCCCGGCTGGCGCATTGTAGTTGGCCCCACCGAGGCGGTGCAGCTGCCCAAGTTCCTGAAGGACAAGGAGTACCTGGCCGGAGCGGAGGAGGCCGAGGCGGTCGCCGCCGTTGCCGCGCCCGCACCGGAGGCTGCTCCGGAGGAGGATCAGCCCCTGAACTTTGAGGAGCTGAAGCTGAAGGTGCCCGCCATCGAGGTGGTGGACATGGGTGTGACCTATAAGGGCCACAATCCTGAGGCGCAGACCTTTGTCACCATCGGCGAGCGGATCCACTGCATCAGCCCCGCCATCCGCAAGGCCATGGACGAGCGGGATCCCGGCCCCATTTTGAAGCGGGCTGCCGAGCAGATTGCCGCCGGCGCTACGTACCTGGATGTCAACATCGGCCCTGCCGAGAAGGACGGCCCGGAGCGCATGATGTGGGCGGTGCAGCTGCTGCAGCAGAACTTCAACAACGTGCCCCTGGCCCTGGATACCGCCAACAAGAAGGCCATCGAGGCCGGCATCAAGGTCTACAACCGGTCCAACGGCAAGCCCATCGTGAACTCCGCCGACGCCGGCTCCCGGATTGAAAACATCGATCTGGCCGCTGCCAACGACGCCATCGTCATCGCCCTGTGCTCTGCCGACGGCATCGCCAAGGACAACGAGGAGCGGATGATGCATTGCCACAACATGCTCGAGCGCGGCCTGTCTCTGGGTATGGAAGCGACGGACCTGTGGTTTGACCCCCTGTTCCTGGTGGTCAAGGGCATGCAGGACAAGCAGATGGATGTCCTGAACGCCATTAAGCTGTTCTCCGACGAGGGCCTGAAGTCCACCGGCGGTCTGTCCAACAACTCCAACGGCGCGCCCAAGACCCTGCGTCCCATCATGGACGCTACGCTGGTAGCAATGGCTATGATGCAAGGTCTGACCTCCGCCATTGTGAACCCCTGCGACCTGCGGCTGATGGAGACCATTAAGACCTGCGACATCATCAAGAACCACGTGCTGTACTCCGACTCCTATCTGGAGCTGTAAGTTTCATAGAATCCCGTGGCCGGGAGGGAAGCTCCCTCCCGGCCGTTGTGCTGTGTCATCTTGAGCGAAGCAAAGGGGAGTGCCGGACAGTGATTTGCGGAAATTTTAGATCAAGCGCAGGTCCTTGGTTTCGCTCAGGGAGACAACCCGGGTGTTCAGGCGGTGCTGTGGAAATGGGAGTGGCTTGCGCCCCGCTCCGGTGGGGCCGGATCTCCCGATGAAGCGCGGAAGTGCGAAGTGTTGGAGTGACGGAATGGGAGGGCGGAAGTCCTCTGTGGTATGAGCCGCATGACCGGTGTGGGGACGGCTGTTGCCGACTGTAGCAATGAGAGGACAGAGCGGAACCACCATGTTCAGAGCTCTGAATGGATATGACCGCACCCGGCCCGGCGCGGCGGGGAAACCTGCCGCGCCGCTTTTTAGTCTTGGCATAGGTTATTCACAAGGTGGAAAAGGCAACGGAAGGTGGTGCGGATTTCCACCGGCCGATGGGAGAGGCGCAGACACGGCCCTTCCTGTTTGCCCGGCGCTTTGCGCAAGCGGCCTGTGCGGCAGTTGCTTTTCTGAGACCCGGTTACAGAGTCTCGACAGAAGCCGGTGTGCCGCCTGACGTTGAAATCCTCGGGAAAAAGCGGAACAGAAGAGTGAAAAGCTTCGTTGTGATTTTGAAAAGTGAGGAGAAGATCTTATGTACCAGATAACCTTTCAAATTGAGGGCGGAAATCCGGTGGTTTTGGAGGCCAATGCCGGAGATTCTCTGCTGGAGCTGGCCCGACGGGGCAACGTGGCCATTGACGCCCCCTGCTCCGGCAACGGCTCCTGCGGCAAATGCCGGGTGCGCCTGCTCTCCGGCGAGGTAGACAGCAGCCCCTCCCGCCACATCTCCCCGGAGGAGTATCAGGCAGGATGGCGCCTGGCCTGCGGGTGCAAAGTGGTATCCGATGCGGAAATTTTGGTGCCGGATATTGCGTCGGCCTACCAGAGCCGCATGAAGACGGCGGACTTGTCCTCCCCGGAGGAGGTGGCGCTGTTTACAGCCATCCAGGAAGATGTCCAGGCGGCGGGAATCGCATTTGAAACCGGATTTCGGGCGTTGACCGTGGCCCTGGCGGAGCCCAGTCTGGACGATACCCTGCCGGATGACGAGCGCCTGACCCGGGCGGTTTGCGAAGCGGCCGGGGTAAGCCGGGTGGAGATTCCCCATTCGGTGATGGTGCGTCTGGCTGAGACGTTACGTCAATATGATTTCCGGGTTTGCGTCAAGGGACGACTGGAGGAAGACCGGTTTGTCATTTTGAGCCTGACCGGACCGGCGGATACGGGCATGTATGCCGCTGCCATTGACATCGGTACGACCACGGTTTCCGCCGTTCTGGCGGAGCTGCCTGGGGGAAAGATTGTGGCCAAGGGCTCCGGCGGCAACGGGCAAATCCGCTATGGGGCCGATGTGATCAACCGGATCATTGAGCAGGGCAAGCCCGGCGGGCGAAAGAAGCTCCAAGATGCCATTGGAAAGGAAACCCTGGTTCCGCTGCTGGCCAACTTGTGCCGGACGGCGGGCATCTCCGCCCGAAGCATTTTGCAGCTTTGCGTGGCTGCCAATACCACCATGAATCACCTGTTTGTGGGTGTGGACGCAGGTCCGGTGCGGATGGAGCCGTATATTCCCTCCTTCTTCTCCTGGCAGGGCCTGAGAGCCGGGGACCTGAAGCTCCCGGCCAATCCCATGGCTCCGGTCAGGATTGCCCCCAACATTGGTTCCTATGTGGGCGGCGACATCACCGCCGGTGTCTTTGCCAGCTTAATCTGGAATCAGCCGGAATTCAGTCTGTTCATTGACCTGGGAACCAATGGCGAAATTGCCTTTGGAAATGAGGATTTTTTGGTTTCCTGCGCCTGCTCAGCCGGTCCGGCCTTCGAAGGCGGCGACATCTCCTGTGGGATGCGGGCCACCGATGGGGCCATTGAGGCCTGCGCCATAGACCGGGATACCATGGAACCCACGTTTCACATCGTAGGGGAGGCGGGTCAAAAGCCGGTGGGCCTGTGCGGCTCCGGCATCATCGACACCATTTCTGAGCTGTACCGTTGCGGCATCATCAATGCCAAGGGCCTGTTTGTCAAAGAGGGGCCTCGGGTGGCCCGGGACCGCCACGGGATGGGACGGTACATCCTGGCACATCCTCAGGAATCCGCCGCGGAGCGGGAGATAGCCCTGAACGAGGTGGACATCGACAACTTTATCCGAGCCAAAGGCGCGATCTTCTCCGCCATTGAGACCCTGCTGAATGCGGTGGATATGACGGTGGATTGCATTGACCGGATTTACGTGGCCGGCGGCATTGGCTCGGGCATCAACATGGCCCATGCGGTGAACATCGGGATGTTCCCCGACGTGCCTTTGGAAAAATTCCGTTACATCGGTAACTCCTCTCTGACCGGGGCCTATGCCATGGCGTTGTCCGATCAGGCAGCGGAAAAGGTGGCTGAGGTGGCCAGAAACATGACCTATATGGAGCTGTCCACCCACCCCGGCTATATGGACGCTTTTGTAGCGGCCTGCTTCCTGCCCCACACCAACCGGCAGCTCTTCCCCCACAGCGTGCAGGAGGCGTAGCGTTTCGGAAATTTGATCATCTACTTTTGGAAAATAGGAGAACATGCACATGCCAGTTGAGAACCACAAGGAAGAGGTACCGTTTTCCCACTATGTGGGCTTGTTTCACGATTTGGATCCGCAGGCCGCGTTGAAGCGGCTGTCGTCGGTTGCCTTTGACGGCCGGCAGTTTACCCTGACGCTGTTGGGTAGGACCTATGACATCCTTTGGCCGGACTACGCTCTTTCCCCCCGGGACGGAGGCGCTCTGCCCGCCCTTCCCCTCCAGACCTTTCTCCTGCGCTGCCTGCTGGAGGCCAAGGAACTGCCGGATCCGGGGCAGTGGAAAACCTTCCGGGAGATGCCCTGGGGAGAGCTGTACATCCAGCCCTTCACCGGTCGCTGTCTGACCCGGGCCGCCTTCACCTTCGGGACCCGGCTGGCTGCGTTTCGGGCAGCTTGTGAAAAGCTGGGAGCCGAGCCTCTGCCCCATGGGGATGCAGGCTATGTCTTTCCTTTTTTCGGACCGTTTGCCATGGCCGTTCTGGTGTGGGCGGGGGATGAGGAATTCCCGCCCAGCGCCCAGCTGCTCTATACCGGCAATTTTGCCCAGGGCTTTGCTCCCGAGGACCGGGTGGTGGCGGGCGACATCCTGATTTCTCATATCAAAAGCGCTATGTAGCTTTTCCATCTACAAGACAAGGAGCACAAAATTTATGTGTAAAAAGAAGACTTGCCTGGAGGTTTGTGTAGACAGCTTTGCCTCCGCCATGGCGGCAGTGCGGGGCGGCGCGGACCGGCTGGAGCTGTGCAGCTGCCTCATAGTCGGGGGATTGACGCCGGATGTGGCGCTATTGGAGCAGATCCGGCGGGAGACGGAGCTCCCCATTCGCTGCCTCATGCGGCCTCGGTTTGGGGATTTTCTCTATACGGAGGAGGAAATCCGTCTGATGGAGACGCAAATTCCCCGGCTGGCGGCGGCGGGGGCGGATGGCTTTGTCATAGGTTGCCTGACGCCGGAGGGTGATTTGGACGGTAGGAATCTGGAGCGGCTGGTGCGGGCGGCCGGAGGCAGGGGCTTGACTCTGCACCGGGCTTTTGACGTATGCCGGGACGGGAGACGCACCCTCCGGGAGGCGGCCCAGCTGGGGCTGGACACCGTGTTGACCAGCGGCCAGGCCGCCGATTGCTGGACCGGCCGGTCTTACCTGGGGGCGCTTTTGGAGGAGGGCCAGCCTCTTTCCATTATGGCCGGCGGCGGCGTCCAGGCAGACGTAATTCGCCGCCTGCGGGCGCAATATCCCCTGGATACGTTCCATATGAGCGGGAAGATCACGCAACCCAGCGGTATGACGTTCCGGCGGGAAGGCGTTCCCATGGGACTGCCCGGTTTGGATGAGTTTACCATTTGGCAAACCAGCGAGGCGCAGGTTCGAGCGGCGGCAGCAGCGCTACGGGAGGAAATTCTATGCTGAGTGAGAAAATCAAATGCTATGCTGGGAGAAGCTGGGAGGAGGCCCGAACGGAGCTGGGTGCGGCGGGCCGGTTGGCCCAGGAAAAATTGGAGCAGCTGGAGGGCGACCGAAGAATTCTGATGGAGTTGGCCCTGGGTACGCTACCGGCTTCCGATGTGGCCAGCGTGCCCTTTGAGGCGCTCCTGGGGTATGCCGACCATGCCCTCCGGCTGCGGGAGCATTCTCCCTACTGCCGGGATGTGCCGGAGGACATTTTCCTGCACCATGTGTTTTACCCCCGGGTAAACTCTGAGGATTTGGTGGACTGCCGGGAATTTTTTGCCGCCATGGTGGAGCCGGAGATCCGGGGGCTGCCGGGAAGAGAGGCGGCTTTGGCTGTGAACCGCTGGTGTGCCCGGCAGATGACCTATGAGACGACGGATACCCGATCCATGAATCCCGTCACCTGCTATTTCTGCGGCCTGGGCCGTTGCGGGGAGGAGTCCACCTTCGGCGTGACGGCCCTGCGGTCCGTGGGGATTCCCGCCCGGCAGATTTATGTGCCCTGGTGGAGCCATTGCGATGACAATCACGCCTGGGTAGAGGTGTATGTGGAGGGAAATTGGCATTTTCTGGGGGCATGTGAACCGGAACCCATTTTGGACCGAGGGTGGTTCAACAGCGCCGCCAGCCGGGCGATGCTGGTGTGCAGCCGGACCTTTTTTGACTTTGTGGATCAGGGATTGGAAGGCGAGGCCTTGACCCAGCGGCAGGGGATGTGCCGGATGTACAATCAGACGGCCCGATATGCGCAGACGGCCCGGGTGCAGGTAACGGTGCAGGATGCCGGGGGGCGGCCGGCTCCGGGCGCCCTGGTGCGGTTCTTTGTGGTCAATATGGCCGGCGCCGCTCAGATTGCCGCCCTGGAGACGGGGGAGGACGGAACGGTCTGCCTGGAGACGGGCATAGGCAGTCTCCAGGTTCAGGCGGAGCTGGAGGGACGATTTGCCTGGTGCGCTTTGGAGGCGGCCGACGGGGCCTTTTGCGTCTTGCAGCCCGGGCAGCCGGAACCGGAGGTGGGCAGCTGGGACTGGGACTTCTATGCGCCGCCTGCCGGAGATAAGACCAGATGCTTTTTGACACCGGAACAGGCCCGGGAAAAAGCGGAGGTCCTGAGCCGGGCCCGGCAGGCCCGGTTGACCCGGATCGAAGGATACTGGAGCCCGGATTATGGGACGGGAGACCCGGATTTGGACCGGGTGTTCCGGATGGCCGGGGGAAATGCCGAAGCCCTGTGGCAGTTCTACCGGGAAAACGACGAATCGAAGCGGCCTTGGGCCAGGGCGCTTTTGCTGAGTTTGGCCTCCAAGGACTGGCGGGATGCCAGGCCGGAGGTCCTGCAGGCCCATCTGGACGGAGCGCTGGCCCTGCCGGGCCGGGATCGGCCGGAGTTTGTGCCCTATGTCCTGTGCCCCCGGATTGGCTTCGAGCTGCTCACCGCCTGGCGCGCGCCCATTTGCGACTTCCTGACCCGGGAGCAGAAGGAACGGTTCTGCCGGGAGCCGCAGGCGCTGTGGAGCTGGATTACAGAGCATTTTCCGGAGCGTCGGTGCCGCTGGCAGCCGGTTCTGTGGCTGCAGCCTGCTGCGGCGCTTCGGCTGGGCGCGGCGGACGCCAAGGGCCGCCGGCTGCTGTTTGTGGCGGTTTTACGTACTCTGGGTGTTCCGGCCAGGCTGGACCCGGTGGACGGACGGGCTCAGTATTGGACCGGCGAAGGCTTTGTGACGGTGGAGGCGGCAGGGCCCGAGGAGCCCATGGGCACGCTGACGGTCCGGCTCCGGGAGCCTCTGGTCTATGGCCAGAGCTGGACCCTCGCCCGGTGGACGGCTGGGTGGCAGACGCTGGACCTGGGCGGAGAGGCCGGACCGGAATACCGGCTGCCTTTGGGTCTTTACCGGCTGACGGCGGCAAACCGCCTGCCCAACGGCAACCAATTGGTGCGGCAGACCGTCTTCCGGCTGAGCCGAGACGGAAAGGAGATTCCGGTTGCCCGGCGGCAGGGAACGCCGGAGCAAATGTTGGCCCGATTCCCGGTGCAGCCGCCGGTGGGCGGCTCCGGATTGCAGCTGCAGGTGTATCTGGAGGTGGGCACGGAGCCCACGGAGCATGTGCTCAACGAGCTTCTGGAGTCGGCCGGCCGGGTACGGGCGGCTTTGGACCACGGCTTTAAGCTGCTCTTATTGGTGCCGGAGCCCGAGGCCAGGCAGGACCCCACCCTGCAGAAGACCCTTGCGGCCCTGCCTCAGGCACAGGTGCAGGAGACGGATTTTGCCGGTGCGGACCTGGACGCTTTGGCCCGGGCCCTGTATGTGGAGCCGGGGCTTTGGCCCCTGACGGTGTTGACCGACGGGACGACCGCCTTTTACGGCCATGCCGGCTATGGGGTGGGGATCGTTCCCCTGGCTCTGGAGCTGGCCGGAGAGGTAAAAAAAGCTCCCGCCGCAAAGTGATTCTTGCGGCGGGAGAGCACAGAAGAAATTCCACCGGGACAAATGGAAAGCTGCTGCCCGGGAAAGCGCGGGACGGTTGTAAAATAGGCTTTTCAGAAATTTTACATAATTTTTTGGCGGGAGAAACCACGAGTTTTTGTGATTCCTCCCGCTATTTCTAACTTTTGGAGAGAGTGATTTTGCAACGGGCCCGGCCTTATTTTTTGCGCAGGGCGCCGGGAATTTGAGACAAAGACGGCAGAAGGGCAGAGACGGCTCCGGTTGCCGCCGCCGCTTTCAGCATGCGCACTTGGCCGGGGGCCAAAAGACCGGCGGCTCTCAGGGAACCCCAGAGATTCCAGCTGTCGCACAGGGTGTACAGCCACCCGGCGGCTGCCAGGAGAAAGAACAGACTGGCCAGCAAATTTCCCCAGACCGGCTGGTGATGCCGGCGCTGAAGATAGGCGGCTAGGAAAAACAGCAGCGTGGGCAGCAGAGAGAAAATCAGGCAGATGAGAAGGTCTGTCCCGGCAAAATCCGACCAGTGAAACCGGTTTCCCGCCCGGTTCTGAAAGTACAGCCAGGCGGCGGGAGCCAGAACGGCGGACAGATGACAGACGGCTGCGGCTCGGCGCCAAATGGGAGAATGTTTCATGGCGGTTGCCTCCTGAGGTAGAGATGATAGCTCTATTATAGAGCCGGACTCTGCGAATGTAAACGGGACGGATTTGAAATTTTGTACCCCTGCCACTGGAGCGCGGACAGAAGAGAGTGTAGTTGATACGTCGCTATCGATAAAAAAATACCAAATAAACAAAAGAAAGAGGTATTGGAAGGCGATTTTCGTCAAAATGTAAAAAGTACGCGTCCCACAAAGATTTTGGTTGACAATCTGCCCAAACAATGGTACAACTATATCGATAAAAGCGTACGTAATGAACGCTTTTACCAGCCATCCCCTATGTGTAAAGTCATACCAACGGCTTTGCGCGTAAATCCTGTATGGGCCCGGGCCATTATAACGGCAGGGTACCAACAACAATACAAGGAGAGTAATATTATGGCATTCAAAACAGACATCGAAATCGCACAGGAAACCACCATGCAGCCCATTACCGAAGTGGCCAAGACCGCCGGTGTGGACGAAAAGTACCTGGAGCAGTACGGCAAGTACAAGGCGAAGGTCGACTACAACATTCTCAAAGAGGTCCAGCGGCCCGATGGCAAGCTGATCCTCGTCACCGCCATCAACCCCACGCCTGCCGGCGAGGGTAAGACCACGACCACAGTCGGTCTGGCCGATGGCATGCGGAAGCTGGGCAAGAACGTCCTGGTTGCTCTGCGTGAGCCTTCTCTGGGCCCTGTGTTCGGTGTGAAGGGCGGCGCTGCCGGCGGCGGCTACGCACAGGTTGTCCCCATGGAGGACATCAACCTGCACTTTACCGGCGACTTCCACGCCATTGGCGCTGCCAACAACCTGCTGGCTGCCATGGTGGATAACCATATTTATCAGGGCAACGCTCTGAATCTCGACCCCCGCCAGATCACCTGGCGCCGCTGTGTGGATATGAACGACCGGCAGCTGCGCTTTGTGGTGGACGGCCTGGGCGGTAAGGCCAACGGCACCCCCCGTGAGGACGGCTACGACATCACGGTGGCCTCCGAAATCATGGCGGTTCTGTGCCTGGCCTCCGACATCAACGATCTGAAGGCCCGCCTGGCTCGGCTGGTTGTGGGCTACACCCGGGACGGCAAGCCCGTCACGGCCGGCGACCTGAAGGCCCAGGGCGCTATGGCCGCCCTGCTGAAGGACGCGCTGAAGCCCAACCTGGTTCAGACCCTGGAACATACCCCTGCTTTTGTACATGGCGGCCCCTTCGCCAACATCGCCCACGGCTGCAACTCCGTCACCGCCACCAAGATTGCCATGCGGCTGTCCGACTACACCGTCACCGAGGCCGGCTTCGGCGCAGACCTGGGCGCGGAGAAGTTCCTGGACATCAAGTGCCGGATGGCCGGCCTGAAGCCCAACTGCGTGGTCCTGGTTGCCACAGTCCGGGCCCTGAAGTACAACGGCGGCGTGCCCAAGGCTGAGACCGGCAAGGAAAATCTGGAGGCTCTGGAGAAGGGCCTGCCCAACCTGCTGCGGCATGTGGAGAACATCACCCAGGTTTACAAGCTGCCCTGCGTGGTGGCCATCAACCGCTTCCCCCAGGACACCGAGGCCGAGCTGCAGCTGGTGGAGCGCAAGTGCAAGGAGCTGGGCGTCAATGTGGCCCTGTCCGAGGTTTGGGCCAAGGGCGGCGAAGGCGGCGTAGAGCTGGCCAAGGAGGTCATCCGCCTGTGCGATCAGCCCAACGACTTCACCTTCTCCTATGAGCTGGATCTGCCCATCAAGGAGAAGATCGAGGCCATTGTCAAGAAGATCTATCATGGCGACGCCGTGAACTTCACGGCCAACGCCGAAAAGCAGATCAAGACCTTGACCGAGCTGGGCTACGACAAGATGCCCATCTGCATGGCCAAGACCCAGTATTCCTTCACGGACGATCAGACCAAGCTGGGCGCTCCGGTGGGCTTTACCGTCACGGTACGGAACATCAAGGTTGCGGCCGGCGCCGGCTTCCTGGTTGCCCTCACCGGTGAGATCATGACCATGCCCGGTCTTCCCAAGGTTCCCGCTGCAGAGCGGATCGACGTGGATGAGAACGGCAAGATCTCCGGCCTGTTCTAAATAAATCGAACTGTTGGGCGCAGGCGGCTTCGCCGCCTGCGCCTTTCGGGTGTTACCGGTATGACGGGGAAAGAAATGGAACCAATTGCTTGCGTAGGCTTGATCCCTGCAGAAAATCCTGCCCGGCGCGGCCAAAGCCTGAATGTTCTGGTGATGGCTGTCAACCGCGGGCAGGAGGCGCGGACGGCGGTTGTTCGTGTGTTTGGACGAGTGGAGGAGGACTGGAAAGAGCTGGCGGCTCAGACCTGTTCTCTTCAAGGCGGGGAACACGCCCATTTGTATTTCAACATCCCGGCGCAATGGACGACGCCATCTGCCTGGGAGGTAGAAGAGCTGGAGGAGCTGGCGCTTACGGCCGGGGCGTCGGCTCCAGAGCCCTGGGTTCCGGGGGTGCTGATCTTCTTCCGGCCTGAAATCATGACAACATAAGGAGCAAGATTTATGGATATGACCAAGGAATCCTGCCGCAAGTTTGTGGAAGTGCTGGCTTCCAGCGCGCCCACGCCCGGCGGCGGCGGCGCGGCGGCCCTGGTGGGCGCTGTGGGCACGGCTTTGGGCAACATGGTGGGCTCACTGACCGTGGGAAAGAAAAAATATGCAGATGTGGAAGAGGAAATTCTGGCTCTGAAGGCTAAGTGCGACGCCCTTCAGGCGGAGCTTTTGGATCAGGTTGCGGCCGACGCCGTGGGATTCGAGCCCCTGGCCAAGGCCTACGGCATCCCCAAGGACGACCCCAACCGGGATCAGGTCCTGGAGGAGGCTACCGTGACGGCCTGCGCCGTCCCCATGCGGATTATGGAGCTGTGCGGTCAGGCTTTGGACGCGATTTCCGTATTTGCCGCCAAGGGCAGCCGCCTGGCGGTGTCCGACGCCGGTTGCGGCGCCGTATGCGTGAAGGCCGCTCTGCAGGCAGCCTCTCTCAACGTGTTCATCAACACCAAGACGTTGAAGAACCGGGAAGTGGCCGAGGAGATGAACGCCAAGTGCCTGGGCCTTTTGGACACCTACGGCGCACTGGCCGATCAGATTTTTGAGCGGGTCAAAGCCGGATTTTTCAAGGGATCGGAGGGAATTTGAGATGGCAAAACTGTTACTGGGCAAGGAAGTGACCGATGCGCTCAATGGAAAATTGATGGAGCGCACAGCCGCGTTGAGAGAAAAGGGCATAGTGCCCACCTTGGCCATCGTCCGCTGCGGCGCCAATCCCAGCGACTTGTCCTATGAAAAGGGCGCGACCAAACGCGCCGAGCTGGTGGGTGTGGCAGTCAAGAAATACGAGCTTCCCGAGGATGTGACCAAGGAAGCCCTTTTGGCCACCATTGATGAGATCAATGCAGACGCCGCCATTCACGGCGTGCTCATGTTCCGCCCCCTGCCGAAGCATCTGAAGGGGGATCAAAATGAGATTTGCAACCGTCTGGATCCAAAGAAGGACGTGGATTGCATGACGGACCTGAGCAACGCCGGTGTCTTCGAGGGCCGGACCGATCTGGGGTATGCCCCCTGCACCCCCGAGGCCTGCATGGAGATTCTGGACTACTACGGCATCGACTGCAAGGGCAAGTCCGCCGTCGTAATTGGCCGGAGCCTGGTGGTGGGCAAGCCGGCCGCCATGATGCTTATGGGCAAGCATGCCACTGTAACCGTCTGCCACACCAAAACCGTCAACACGGCGGAGGTGGCGCGTTCGGCCGATATTTTGGTGTCTTCCGCCGGTGTTCTGGGCAGCCTGACGAAGGATTTTGTGCGGCCCGGCCAGGTGGTGATTGATGTGTCCATCAATTGGGATCCCAATAAGCCCAACAGCAAAGGCGGAAAAGGCGCCATTGCCGGCGATGCGGTATTCGAGGAAGTGGAGCCCATTGTGGAGGCCATCACGCCGGTTCCCGGCGGCGTCGGCTCCGTCACCACTTCGGTTCTCATGAAGCATGTGGTGGAGGCCGCCGAGCGGGCATAACCGTTTCTACAGTGGGCGCTGCGAAGCATGGGAAGGTTGCGGCGCCCACTTTTGAAAAGAAGGAGTATTTGCTATGAAGAGAATTAAGGAACTGTCTCCCAGCAGCTTCCTGAAGCTGCTGTTCGCCTTCTTTACTGTGGCATTTTTGGTTGCGGCTGTGATCATGCCGGATCGGGGCTCCATGTTTTCCGGCCTTTGGAGCATTGTCTCTCAGCCGTCCAAGGTATCGACCAACTACTTTGCTGTGGGGGGCTATGCCGCCACCTTTCTCAATATCGGCTTGGTATGCCTGGTCTGCACCGTGCTGTACTGCCTGCCGGGCGTCACGGCCAACAATGTATCTACCCTTGCCTTCCTTCTGACGGCAGGCTTCAGTGCCTGGGGCATTAACGTGCTCAATATTTGGTTTACTTTCCTGGGCGTGGCGCTGTACTGCCTGGTCAAGAAGGAGAAGGTCTCAGGGCAGATCAACGCCATGCTGTATTCTACGGGCATTGCGCCCCTGATTACGGACCTGATGATCCGCTATCCCCATGGGGAGGTGGTGGGATTTACCTGGACGGGCATTCTGCTGGCGTTGGGTGTGGGGCTTGTGATCGGCTTCTTCCTGCCGGCCGGTATGGCCCACTCGCCCAAGGTCCACAAGGGCTATGACCTTTACTCCGCCGCTGTGCCGGTGGGTATGACGGCCTTCTTCCTCCAGGCGATCCTGTACAAGACCATGGGCTTGGAGACTCCGGCGGTTCCGGCTACGGAGGCGCTGCAGGTGGCGTCCTGGAGCATCACCAACATATTCTGTTTTGTGGTATTCGGATTATGCATAGTGTTTGCTCTGTTGATGGGCTGCAAGCCCGGGGCCTACTGGAACCTGTTGCGGGATCCTGCCCATGGGGTGGACTTCAGCAAGAAGTTCGGCAAAGCGGCCATGCTGATGAACGTGGGTCTGTACGGCTTGTTCATTGTGCTGTACTACAATATCATCGGAGCCACGTTTAATGCGGTGACCTTCGGCTGCATTTTCTGTATGCTGGCCTGCTGCAATTCCGGAAGCAACCCCAAGACGGTGTGGCCGATTATGATCGGCTATGTAGCGGCCTCCTACCTCATGGGCTGGTTGGCCGGCCTGGCGGGCGGAACCTTTGCCCAGGGGATCAATGCCCAGGCCATTGTGGTGGGTCTGTGCTTTGCCAACGGGCTGTCTCCCATCTCCGGGAAATATGGCTGGCCCTTCGGCATTCTGGCAGGCGCCCTCCATTACTGCCTGGTGACCAGCGTGCCTCTGCTGCACGGCGGCTTCTGCCTGTATAACGGCGGCTTTACGGCGGCCTTCGTGGCGCTGGTTCTGGTGCCTCAGCTGGAGCAGTTCTGCAAGACGCGGGAAGAGCGCCGGGCCGTTCGGTCCAGATAAAAATTTCTGTTACAAAGTCCCCTCCGGCTCGTGCCGGAGGGGACGGTTTCTGTTTAGGATCCTTCAGAAGTGAGCAGATCGATCAGCTCCCGTAGGGCGGACAGGACCGGGCCTTCGTCATCCCAGCTGAGGCTGGCAGAGCTGGCGTGGCCGTTGGCCTGCAGGGCGAGGGTCAAGGCACCGCCGCTGCCGCCTTCCGGCAGCTCCAGGCCGGACAGCAGCGTCCAAGCCTCTTGGCGTAGATCCTCCGTCATGGGCCGGTCATCGCTCTGCCCGTTCGCCCAGGTCAGGACGCCGGTTTCGCTGTCGTATGTGTTCCCGTCCCAGGACAGGGTAAAAGAAAAATCAGCGGGACACGCCTCATAAGTCGCGGCGGGTTCTGTGGTCAGAGCATAGGGCTGGGCATCCGGGACGGCGGCCTCCGGATCTGCAGAGAAATGGGCCGGCGTCTGATCCGCAGCTTCCGGTGTGACTCTGGACTCTTTGTCCAAGACCTCCGGACTTCCATTGGCGGCTGTCGCAGGGAGGCCGTCGGAGGAGGCGCCGTTATGGAAAACCGATGACAGCTCAGAGGCGGTCAAGGCCAGGACGGCTACGCAGAGACAGGCGGCAATCAGGCCCCCGGCGAGCCGGGGCTTTCTTTTTTGAGGAGGGGCTTCTGCAGCGGCAAGCCATGCGTCGTCCACGTCGCCCAAGGCACGGAACAGATCTTTTTCATTCAATTCCAACGCCCTCCTTTTCCAAATATGCTTTCAGTTTGTTCCGGGTGCGGAACAGGCGGGATTTTACGGCGCTTTGGCTCATCCGATATCGGCGTCCCAGCTCCTCTATGGATTCGCAGTACCAGTAGCGGCGGAGAAATAAATTCCGGTGCGCCTCGGGCAGTGTGCGAAAAAAGCTGTTCAGGATCTGGGTCAGCTCCATCCGGGCAAAGTCGTCCCGGGAATAGGGAATACACTCGTTGAGTTCGGAGAGCAGCTGGTCAAAGGAGCCGGAGCGCTTGGCTGCATGGTTGTAATCATACCGGTCCAGGGCCAGATTCCGGGCGATGCGGCCCAAAAAGGCAGAGAGCCGTGCCGGTTTCTGAGGCGGGATGGCGTCCCAGGCCCGAAGCCAGGTGTCGTTGATGCATTCTTCGGTATCCGCGCCATTTTGCAGGATACCGTAGACAATGGAACGGCAATAGGAACCGTATTTTGTCTCTGTCTCTGAGATGGCCTGCTCGTTTCGCTGCCAGTACAGGGCGATAATCTGATTGTCATCCACAGGTACGTGCCTCCTATGTCTTCCAAAAATACAGACGGAAATTCGGGGCTATGGGTTGCGGTTTTGGGGAAACGCCGTTCCGTCCAGGTGGACGTTTAAGTGGGGATACGTCATCTCAATGTGATCCTGGGCAAATTCCCGGCTGATGGCTTCGTTGATGGTGTAATAGGTTGTCCAGTAGTCCTCCGTTGCGGCCCAGACCTGTAGGATGTAGACGATTGCGCTGTCTGCGTATTCTTTGACGCCGACGAAAGGAGCGGGCGTGAAGAGCGTAGTGGGCGTATTGGCTGCCCGCAGCAGGGCGGCTTTGACGGTTTCCACAGGGCTGTCATAGGAAGCCGAGACGGTGAGCTCCATGCGCCGCGTTCCGGCAGCGGAAAAGTTGGTGATTTGGGCGGAGGCGGCGGTGCTGTTGGGAATGCAGATGGTTTTATTGTCTGCGGTTTGCAGCTTGGTGTATGTGACGCCGACCTCTACAACGGTGCCGGCCTGGTCTCCCAGCTCAATGTAATCGCCCGCTTTGAAGGGGTGGGTGGTGAGCAGGGTGATGCCGCCCACCACGTTGGTGAGCGCGCCCTGTACAGCGAGGGAAAGGGCCAGAGAGACGACGCTTAAGACGGCAATCAGGCTGGAGACGTCAACTCCCAGCTGCCCAGCGACCAAAAGCAGCAAAATAAAATACAGCAGCACCTTCATCACCGACCGGAGCATGGCATAGGCGGCCCGCTCCAGCTTGGACCGCTCCAGGGCCCGTTCGAATAGCCGCAGCATCAAACGGACGGCCACCAGGCCCACAGCCAGTAAAATGAGGGGGGGTATTACTTTTTGCAGCGTCAGCGAGTCGAAAAACCCCTTGACTGCCTGGACTTCGGGCAGTGTTTCCGGAATAATCTCACTTAAAAATCCCATGCTTAGCCTCCATCTTTGAAAAAATATAAGAAATTTTTATCTGCCTGTATTATACGGGATACGCTTTGGTTTTGCAAGCGTTCCGTCTGCCTGCGGCCCGGAAGGCAGGGGGCGAAATGCTTTGGCCGCCCCGCCCGGAGAGGCAGACGAATGATCCGGTGATGGGTAAAATTTACCTTGATATTTGCAAAAAAAGCGTATTTTGTTGTAGAAATACAAAAATTGTGGTATGATACCGGTATCACGTCCGGTCGGGTTGCAAAGATGATCCAGCCGGATGCCGGGAGAGAGTAGAGAAAGTATTTTCTTGTTGCATTTTTCTTTCTCATGTGCTACAATTATAGAACAAATTTTCTAGTTCTGTGTGAGGTTACCGAATGAACGACCAACTCGTGATTCACGGGGCCAGAGAAAACAATCTGAAAAACGTGGATTTGACCATTCCCCGGGACAAGCTGGTGGTATTTACCGGTCTGTCCGGCTCGGGCAAATCCTCTCTGGCCTTTGATACCATTTACGCAGAGGGACAGCGGCGGTATGTAGAGTCCCTCTCATCGTATGCCCGGCAGTTTCTGGGCCAGATGGATAAGCCGGATGTGGATTCCATTGACGGCCTGTCTCCCGCCATTTCCATTGATCAGAAGACGACCTCGAAAAATCCCCGCTCCACTGTGGGCACGGTGACGGAGATCTATGACTATCTCCGCCTGCTCTGGGCCCGGACCGGCGTGCCCCACTGCCCCAAATGCGGCAAGGAAATCCGCCGGCAGACCATCGATCAGATTGTGGACCAGGTGATGAGCCTGGAGGAGGGAACCAGGTTCCTGATTCTCGCTCCGACTGTCCGGGGAAAAAAGGGCGAGCACCGGAAGGTGCTGGAGGATGCCCGGAAAAGCGGCTTTGCCCGGGTTCGGGTGGATGGCTTGCTGTACGATCTCAACGAAGAGATCCCCATGGAGAAGAATAAGAAGCACACCGTTGAGCTGGTGGTGGACCGGCTGGTGCTCCGTCCGGACCTCCGCCGCCGTCTGGCGGACTCCCTGGAGACTGCCTGCGCCCACGCCGGAGGTCTGGTGGTCATTCATCTGCCGGGGGAGAACCGGGACCTGGATTTTTCCCAGAATTACGCCTGCCCCGACTGCGGCATCAGCCTGTCGGAGCTGGAGCCCCGGATGTTTTCCTATAATACGCCCTACGGCGCCTGTCCGGAATGCACCGGCTTGGGCTTCCGGCTCAAGGCGGACCCGGCGTTGGTGATTCCGGATCCCTCAAAATCTATTTTGGAGGGCGCCATTCAGGTCTCCGGCTGGAACAGCGTGCGTACGGATTCCATTTTCCGCATGTATTTTGACGCGTTGGCCCAGAAATACCACTTCTCCCTGACGGAGCCCTTTGCCTCCCTGTCCCAGGCGGCCAAGGACGTGATTCTGTACGGCACCAAGGGAGAAAAACTGAAAATGACTTACAACCGGGGGACCGGCATGGGCGTTTTGGAGCAGCCCTTTGAGGGAATCATTCCCAATCTGGAGCGCCGTTACCGGGAGACTCCCTCGGACGCCATGCGCAAGGAGCTGGAGGAATGTATGGCCACCTCCCCTTGCCCCCGGTGTCATGGCGACCGGCTGTCCGATGTAGCCAGAGCCGTGACGGTGGGCGGTCTGGGTCTGGCGGAATTCTGCCGTCTGACGGTGCTCCAGGCCCTTCATTTTGTGGAGCATCTTCAGTTGGACGGGAATCAGGCAGCCATTGCCGCGCCGATTCTCAAGGAAATCCGGGCCAGGCTCTGTTTCCTGCGGGATGTGGGGCTGCAGTATCTCACGCTCAGCCGCAGCGCCGGGACTCTCTCCGGCGGCGAGAGCCAGCGGATTCGTCTGGCGACACAGATCGGCTCGTCTCTCATGGGAGTTCTGTATATTCTGGATGAACCTTCCATTGGCCTACATCAGCGGGACAACGGAAAGCTTCTGGAGACGTTAAAGCATCTGCGGGATTTGGGAAATACCCTGGTGGTGGTGGAGCACGACGAGGATACCATGCGGGCGGCGGATTTTATCGTGGATGTAGGCCCCGGGGCCGGCGTGCACGGGGGTGAAATCGTAGCGGCGGGGACCCTGGAGGATATCATGGCCTGCCCCCGTTCCGTCACCGGCCAGTACTTGTCCGGGGTCAAAAAAATACCCGTCCCGGCCCGCCGCCGGACCGGCAGTGGAAAGTTTCTGACGGTGCGGGGAGCCAGGGAAAATAATTTGCAGAGCATCGACGTGCCCATTCCGCTGGGGACCTTTACCTGTGTCACCGGCGTCTCCGGCTCCGGAAAGTCCAGCTTGGTGAATGAGGTGCTTTATAAAACCCTGGCGGCAAAGCTGAATCATGCCCGGACCCGCCCCGGCGCCCATGATTGTGTAGAGGGCCTGGAATACTTGGATAAGGTGATTGCCATTGACCAAAGCCCCATCGGCCGGACGCCCCGGTCCAATCCCGCCACTTATACCGGTTTGTTCAACGACATTCGAGACCTGTTTGCGTCCACTGCAGATGCCAAGATGCGGGGCTATGGCCCGGGCCGCTTCTCCTTCAACGTCAAAGGCGGCCGCTGCGAGGCCTGTTGTGGAGACGGATTGGTCAAAATCGAAATGCATTTTCTTCCTGATGTGTACGTTCCCTGCGAGGTCTGCCACGGCAAGCGGTACAACCGGGAGACCCTGGAGGTACAGTACAAGGGGAAAAATATTTCCGACGTCCTGGACATGACGGCCGAGGAGGCGGTGGAGTTCTTTGAAAATCTGCCTAGGATTCGCCGGAAGGCCCAGACTCTGGTGGAGGTGGGCCTGGGATATATCCGGCTGGGACAGTCCTCCACCACCTTATCCGGCGGAGAGGCCCAGCGGGTCAAGCTTGCTACGGAGCTGTCCCGGCGGTCTACCGGCTCCACCATTTATATCCTGGACGAGCCCACCACCGGCCTGCACACGGCAGACGTACACCGGCTCATTGACGTCCTTCAGCTTTTGGTGGACGCAGGCAACACGGTGGTGGTCATTGAGCACAATCTGGATGTCATTAAGACGGCGGATTATGTCATCGATCTGGGGCCCGAGGGCGGCGACGGAGGCGGAACCATCGTGGCACAGGGGACGCCGGAGGAGGTCAGCCGAAATCCGGCCAGCTACACGGGACAGTATTTGAAGCCGGTGCTGGCTTCGGCGGAAGCGCACCCCGCCCCATAGAAAAGAGGAACCGCTGCGCGTCGGCGCAGCGGTCCCCCGCTCCAATTTAGTTGATGTTCCGGACCTCGTACAGCTGGGCAGGCAGTTCCCGAGAGAGCTCCACCAGGCCGTGATCCCGGCAGCCGGCGTAGTCCACTGCAGTCAGGGGAGAGCAAAGGTCGCTGCTTGCCGGCAGATTCCGCTGCAGAAACAGCGCGGCAACGGTTCCGCCCTCCGGGACCTCGCTGATCAAAAGACAGCCGCCGTGCAAAGCGGCGGTCTGCCGCACCAGCAGCAGGCCCAGTCCCAGGCCAAAGCGCCCGTCCTCGACGGCAGGACTCCGGCGGTACCGGTTGAACAGGTCCCGTTGGATTTGCCGGTGCAAGCCGTCTCCATTGTCCTGCACCCGGAGCACGGCCCGCTCCCGTTCCAAGGTCAGGCTCACCCGGATCAGACCGCCTTTCGGCGTAAAGCGCAGGGCGTTGGACAGCAGGTTGTAAACTGCCCGTTCCACCTTTTGACGGTCGATGTTACCCATCCCTTCCCGAACAGGCGGCGTGTATATCAGCTGCACGCCGGCTTTTTCTCCCAGGGCGGCCGCCTTTTCCAGGATTTCCCCAAAGAAACCGCCCAGGGCAGTGGTTTCCCGGTTGGGAAGAGCGCCTGCCAGGTACTGTTCTGCATCGGCCATGTTGTTGATGATTCGTAGGAGCTGAAACAGGCCCTGATTCATCCGGGCCATCTGCTCCTGCAGGCCGGGGGCTTCCGTCAGCTCCAGCTCCGGAAACAGGCGGTCCGCTGCGATCATGGTGTTGCCCAGGGGCTCCCGGAGCTGCCGGGCAGCCAGAGCCAGCTGTTTGAGTCCTGCCAGGTCGGCTTCCTGGTCCAGAAGGAACAGGTCTACGCCTTCGGCCAACCGCCGTACGGCGGCCCCCTGCTGGGTGTCTGCGATTTGCAGGGAGAGGCAGAGGCTTCCGCTGCCCAGGTGGGCGTATTCCTCGGCGCCGGTTTGAAGAAGGGCGTGGATCTCCTGGCCTGTGGATACCAGCCTGGCCAGGGCCTCCCGGTTGGCCCAGGATACCCGGCCCTGTTCCACAGTAAACGCAGGCCGCTCCAGCAGCTCCAGCAGCTGCGTCCAATTTTGTTGTTGTTCCATGCTGACCCTCCCATTTTGCTGACCTTAGCATGCGCAGTTTTTAACTCCGCACCCAGAGAAATCCTTCCAGCATGCATCTGTGGACAATCTGGACTAATTGTATCGAATTTTGCCGAAAATAGCAAGTCTTTTCCAAATTTTCCAAGGGAGGTGCCCTATGTCGGTGCATGAAGGACATCGAGAGCGGCTGAAGCGCCGGTTTTTACAGGAAGGGCTGGATAACTTTGACGAGATCCAGGTCCTGGAGCTGCTTTTGTTTTACGCCATTCCCCGCAGGGATACCAACCCCCTGGCACACCGTCTGCTGGACCAGTTTGGTTCTCTGGCCGGTGTGCTGGAGGCCCCGGCTTCAACGTTGGGGCAGGTACCCGGGATTGGAGAGAATGCTGCTACACTGCTCCAGCTCATTACCGCCGTCAGCCGGTATTACATGATTTGCCGCGCCAGCGTCGGGCAGCCGCTGAACACGGTGGAGCGCTGCGGCGCGTACCTGACGCCTCGTTTTTTCGGGCTTCGGGATGAGGCAGTGTGCGCCCTGTGTCTGGACGCCAAGTGCAAACCCCTGGCCTGTAGAATTTTGGGCCAGGGCAGCGTCAACGCCGCAGGAGTTCCCATTCGAAAGATCGTGGAGTTTGCCTTGTCGGCCAATGCCACCTCGGTGGTGCTGGCCCACAATCACCCCAGCGGCATTGCGTTGCCTTCTCAGGCGGACATTGCCGCTACAGAACGGCTCAGTGTGGCGCTGGATGCCGTGGGCATTATTCTGGCCGATCATATCATTGTGTCGGATGAGGATTTTGTATCCATGGCCGCCTCCGGAGTCTTCCGGCCGGTGGAATCTGCCGCGGCGCCCCAGCTGTTTTAGGGCAGCTGCAATATGAGAAGCGTTTCGGGAAATGGGAGTGAGCCGGCAGGCTTCGTTCGGTTTTCCTGCCTGGTCTGTCCATACGCAAAACCAGGCGGCCAGGTCGACGGCGGTGCCTGAGCGGTGCCGTCCATCTTACCCAGACCGGCTGCACCGGTTTTGCCTTGCTGCTTGGTGGGAAAGGGCTATGTGAGATCTGTTTCCACGAAATGGACGGAAGATGTGTCCCAATACTTTTTGTAAACTCTCTTTTCGTCTCCATCCAGATTTAATTGGTACATTCTGAATACGACGAGTATATCTTTGGGCTGCCACTGTTCTTCGTAGGAGTACTGATACTTCATACCGACGTTTCTCATGACGCCGCCGCTGCGGGGATTGTTCCGGTCATGGGTTGCCGTAATGTAAGGTAGCCCGTCCTTTTTTACCTGGGCGATGACGGCTTTTCCGGCTTCCGTGACAATGCCCTGATGCCAAAACTCTTTTCTTAAGCCGTAGCCAAAATCGTGGTGTTCCTCCATATCTATGTTTATGTAGCCGATGGGATCGTTGTTCTGTTTCAGACAGATGGCATAGGCATAGGCCTGAGGCTGCGCGTACTTCGCTGCATACCGTGTTTCAAAAAACGACCGTGCTTCATCCAGGCTCTTGAGCGGGAACCATGGCAGAAATTGATTTACTTCTTCATCTCTGTAAATCTGAAATAGAGATTCGATATCGCCTTCTGTAAATTTTCTCAATATGAGCCGCTCTGTTTCGATTTTAGGTGTGTTCATATGGGACTCTCCTCTTATTGCTTACAAGCTTGAGTTTGCCTACGAGATGAAACTCAGAATTCATCAAAGGCCAGGCCGAAATAGGTAGGCGGGGGACCCTGCCAGGTGGACAGGGGGCGGAACATGGCAAAGGGGCGCCCACGGGGATCCGGAATTCGAAAAACGCCGGTTCCGGCCTTGAGGGTTTTGAGAATTCGAGGGGCAGCGGCGGCAGGCTCCCGGCAGAGTAGCTCCTGCGCCAAAAGCGTTCCGTCTGCCTGAATGGAGGCGGACAAAATTAGGCCTTTCCCGGCGTAGAGCCGGGAGAGTCCCGCCTGGAATTCCAGCGGGATTCCCTCCTGCAGCACGCCCCCGGCCGGCAGCAGGGCGGGCCGGAGCTCACCGTACCGCCGGGGACTGACCGGCTTTAAAGGAAGCGCAGGGCCGCCCGCCCGGGCCTGGATGCGGCCTTGGGGGCAGCAAGGGGTATAGCCCATTCGGCCGTAAAACGAAAACAGAGACGGGCTGCCGGGTACCAACACAATGCCTCCCATGCCGTGACCGTCCAACAGGGCTCGGGTGTTTTCCATCAGACCGGTGCAGAGCCCCTTTCCCTGAAACGGCGGAGCGGTGGCTACAGCATAGAGATAGGCCAGACTTTGGCCCCGGCAGGAGGCGGGAAACCAGTATAGCGCGGCGGCAATCACGCCGTCCACCGCTGCCAACCTGCTGCGGGCTGGAGAAAATGCCGTATGAAAAAAACGGTCTAAAAACGAATCCGAATCGTGAAAGGCCTGCTGCCACAGGGCGCGAAGCGCAGGCAGGTCGGACCGGTTGGCAAATCTATACTCAGGGCGCATCGATCTCTTCCTTCAGAACACACCAATACTGCTCAATCATCCGGTCCGGATGGTAGGATTCCTTTGCCTTCCGCAGGCCCGGAAGTCCCATGTCGTCTTCCCGGTCCAGATACTGGACCTGGGGGTATGCTTCCCGGATGTACCGGGCGAACTCCCGGTTGATCATGGCGTAGTCTCCAGGGATTTCCCCCAGGGCTTTTTCAAAGTGTACGTCGTATACTCCCGGACTCAACAGGCTGCCCATGGTGATGGCAATGGGCTTGTCTCCGGCAAAGAGTATGAGGCCGTCCAGGCCCAGGGCCTCGTAATGCTGAAAGGCCCGGTCCATGGCAAGCTGCTCCAGGTGGTAGTTCAGGTGCGGGTCGGCCTCCAGACGGGTCCGGTACCACTTGTCCAGCAGGTTCTGGCAGGCGGGGATTTGGGAGGGCGTGATCGGCTCTGTGTGCCAGTCTGGACAGGCGTCCAGAAAGCGGTTGATGTGGTTGCGCTTTTGCTGGTATTTCTTTCCCTTTAGGTCGGCCAAGTGATCAATCTCGTACAGGTAGTCAAAGCCGTCCCGGTCCGGGCAAAATTGAAATTGTCCGGGGTAGAGCTCCTCCACCGCCCGGCAGTCGGCAAGAGACATGCTGGTCATGCGAAAGGGGATTTCCCGCTCCCGGGCGTCGGCCTGCAGCGCCTCCAGGACGGGCTTCATGGGCCCGTGCCCAGAGGGAAACAGATACATGCTATGGCCGAAGAAATGGGAGAACACCACCAGGTACCCCTCTACGAAGGCGGCGTGCTGGCGTCCCCACAGAAACAGGTTGACAAAGGAGTACTCGCATCCCAGACGGCCGGCTTGGTTAAACCAATCAAAAACCTCTTGCCGGCGGGAGAGGTCCAGACGTTTAAATGAAATCATACCAAGGCTCCTTACGTGAGATAAGGTCTCAAGTTAGTATAACATATTTGACGAAAAATAACAAGCGCGCCGGAATCCGGACTATGGAGCCGGAGAGGGACGGCCGCGAAAAGCCTCCTGTTGAACGCCCGCCGGCTCCAACAGGAGGCTGTTTGCATGGGATTCAGACCACTCTTTTTCCGGAAATAAACTTGGCAACCAGACAGCTTGGCTCAGACAAATACGCCAGGCGCTCTACCCGTTGCTCGATGGTAAGGGGCAGGACGGAAGGGTAACAGCTGTCGTCCAGAACCAGGGCGTCAAATTGGTATCCGTCTGCAAAGGTGCCCACGGAGCCGAAGAAGCGGCCGCCGCCCAGGGTAGCCAGGTAAAATGCCTGGTCAAAGGTGAGAGGGGGCGTCTGCTGATCCAAAAGCCGCCAACGAAGCTTGCTGGCCTGCACGGCGTGAGCCATGGCCTGAAACAGGTTTAAGCTGCTGCCGCCGGCCAGGTCCGAGGCCAGGCCGACTCGCAGCCCCTGCTTCAGGTACCGGCTGACAGGCGCTGCGCCGGATGCGAGATTCATGTTGGATTCCGGACTGTAGGCGATGTATACGCCCCGCTGCTTCAAAATGGAAAGCTCCTCCGGTCCGGAGTGGACGCAGTGCGCCAGGATGCAACCGGTGTCCAGGAGACCGAAGCGCTCATAGACCTGGGCGTAACACGATGCATCGGGATACTGCTGCTTCACCAGGGCAATTTCTCCCAGGTTTTCCGACAGGTGGCTTTGCACCGGCAGGCCGGTCTGACGGGCCAGTTCTCCCAGGCCGGAAAGAAGCGCTTCGGAGCAGGAGGGGACGAAGCGAGGCGTGAGAATGGGCCTGGTGCGGCGGTAGCGGCCGTCCACATCGGCCAGCCAGCGCCGGGTTTCCGCTATGGCGGCGGCAGGACTTGGCTCCCGCAGGTTTTCCGGGCAGTTTTGATCCATATTGACCCGGCCCACGTAGGTCTCCAGGCCGCTTTCCTCCAGCAGGTCCATGAGATATTCGGTGGCGGGCGTGTGGGCCGTGGCGAACATGACGGCGCGGGTGGTGAAGCTGGACTGCAGCGCCTGGACGAATTGGCGGTAAGCCGGTGCGGCGTAGGAAAGCTCCCGGTATTTGGCTTCCTCTGGAAAGGTGTGGGTGTTCAGCCAGTCCAGAAGCTCCAGGTCCATGCCCAGTCCCCGGTAGGCAAACTGCGGGGCATGCAGGTGCAAATCCACCAAACCGGGAAGAATCAGCCGGTTTCCGAAGTCCAGCAGAGGCAAGTCCCGGTACGCTTCCGGCAAAGTGGAAAAAGCGCCCCGGCAAATGCCGTCTGTACAGACCAAAAAGCCGTCGGGAATCGATTGCCTGGTCTCCGGGCCGGTGCTGAAGCACAGCTGCCCCTTACATACGACTTGTTCCATGGCGGAACCTCCTTTTCGTGTACATCATATCCACGGCGCGTGGTGTTGTCAATCCAATTGCGTCGCTTGGCGGCGGCATCGGCCCGGCCTGCCGGGATCTCACGCCGGACGCCGGGGAAAAACCGCCCTTGGGCGTTCCGCCCGGAGAATTTGCGCCGGTACGGCGAAATCCTCTGTCATTTCCTCCCGGGCTATGCTATAATCAAACATATATGGGGAAGGTGGGAGGAAAATGAGAAGGTTCCTGGCTGTATTATGGATTCTGGCTGTGCTGTTGGGTTCCGGGTGTGCGCTTCGAGAGGAGCCGGCGCCTTCGGAGGAAACCGCTGCCTCCACCCCCACGGACCCCCAACCGGTGTGCGTGAGCCTGACGGCGGGGGTTCGGGGGACCATACAATGCCTGGACGGCCGGGACGGCCGGTGCCTCGCCGTGTACCGGATGGATACGGGGGCCTGCAAGGTGGCGGTGTATCATCTGCAAACCGGTGCGCTTTTGGGGCAGCGTACCATGCCGGATGGAATTTACGAAGCGGAGCTTCTGACGGACGGCTCCGTGGCTCTTTTGAACCGGAAAACCGGGGAAGCGTTCCGCTATGATGAGAAGCTGACGCAGTGCCTGAGACAGGAGCCGGGCTGGGGCAAGCAGTGGCTCTTAGAGGAGTCGGGTGAGCTGTGGGCGTTGGACGAGAACGGCGCCGTGCGGTGTACGGACCTTTTGAACGGGAGCCGGCAGGAATACCAGTTGCCCGGGGACCAGGAGCACATCCTCATCGGCTTCGGCGTGGACCGGACCCTGATTTGGAGCGCCGGGGAGGAAGAGACAACCGCGTGGCTGGACAGACGGACCGGAGAGCTGACGCCGGACCTGACCTGGAACAACCCGGCCCTGCTGTGGCAGACGGGCTCTGCCGCCGTGTATACCGGGCAGACGGAGCTGCTGGTGTGGCCTCTGGACGAGGACGAGATCTATCTGCTGCCGGACCGCGCGGGGGATACCCTCCGGGACCTGGCGGGGCGGACGGTTCTTCTGGCCGATGACAAGGGCTATCTGGAGATTTTGGACCTCTGGAACCAGACGGCCTGGCGGCGCTGGGAGCCGCAATGCGTCATGACCGTCCTGACGGATGAAAGCCTGGTCTATGCGGTTTATGCCAATGGCGCGACGGATCTGTACCGCTGGGACTATCGGCTGGACGGTTCGTCGGAGACTGCCTGCGCCTGCCTCACGGTGGAGGAGCTGGAGACTCGCAACCGGGCCGCCGCCGCCGCCCTGCGCCGGGAGACCGGAGTCCGGATTTTCTACGGCGAGGCGGGCGCAGCCTTTAACGATCCCTATCCCAGCGGTTATTTGGGGGAGGCGGAGTGCAATCCCGTTTCGATTTATCTGGCGCTGGAGGCGGTTTCCTGCTTTATGGAGGGGTATCCTCCGGGGATTTTTCAGGAGATGGTAACCGAGCCGGTCACAGGGCTGGAGCTGTATCTCTCCGGCGAGCTGTCTGCAGATGGCGACGGGAGCGTCGCCTCTGCCTATGGCTTCAGCACGACCATGGACACCACGAGAATTGTGGTCATGAACCTGGACCTGCTGGAAACCAGATCTCAGTCCTATTTTGAGCAGTGTCTGGCCCATGAATTCATGCACGTGATGGAAGACCGGATTTACGCCTGCATCGAGGAAACCGGGATCGACTATTTGGCCTACTGGGAGACCTTTGCCCCGGAGCCGGATGCGTACTATTACTCTTATTTTGACGAAGACGGCCTGGAAATCAGCGACCCGGCCTACACCGCTACCGGAGAAGAGCCGGGAAGCGGACAAATCTGGTTCCTGGATAGTTACTCCCGCAGCTATCCCCTGGAGGACCGGGCGCGGATTTTGGAGTATCTGTATGCCGGCGAGGAGAGCATGTACGCCGACATGTTTCAGGAGCCGCACATTCGGGATAAGGCCCAGTACCTGTGCGCGGTGATCCGCGCCTGCTTCCCCAGCTGCGCCGGAGTGGAGACCTGCCCCTGGGAGACCTTGGTGGAACCGGTTTCCTTCTCCTCGTATGCCCAGGCGGTGATGGCTTATGAGCCGCTGGCCAAAGGGTAAAATTCACAAAGTGTTCAAGATTTTTCGGGGGTCTTCTGGTATAATTTGACCAGAAACTGGAAGCGACGGAGCTTCCGAAAAAGGTTGTGGTGCCCATGGTCTAAGGTTCTCCCAATTTTGCGCAGAGAATATGGTATGATAATTGGCGTGTGGAGCGTCATCCACGGGGTTTCGAGTGATGATGCTGCGGAGGATTTCGCGGATAACCCGACGTCGCTCAGATGGAGCCCAACAATATACAGAAAGAGACCATGGTCTGCCGACAAAGGACTGTGGTCTCTCTTTTTTTGTCTTGTTTGCCCGGAGAAGCGCGCACGGAAAGAAAAAATGAGCCGCCTCACGGGCGGCTCATGGGTGAAATGGGAGGTATGACTATCCGTTGATTTAATAGGGTAAACTGGGGAGTACCACTTTTCCAAAACGCAGCAAAAACGACGCAGCTTGGGCGCGGGTGGCAGGAGATTTGGGCGCCAGAATGGTGATGTCGTTTGTGGTTGTGCCGTTCAGAATTCCCGTAGCGACGGCCCAAGACATAGCATCTTTGGCGAAGTTGGAAACACTGCCGGAGTCTGGAAAGCGGGAAAGGTCTGCACGCTTGCTGGTGTTGTAACCAAGGTACTCTGCGTAGCGGAATAAAAAGGTTGCAATTTGCTCCCGTGTTACATTCCCGTTGGGGTTGAATTTTCCTCCGCCTACACCGGTAACAATGCCGTTTTTGGATGCCCAAGCAACGCCGTCGGCATACCAGGCGCTTGCCGGGACGTCGGAGAAGGAATTGGTATAAGAGACGGCGGGGCTGCCTGACAAGCGGTATAACGAGGTGACGAGCATGGCGCGGGACATGGCGCGGTCGGGAGAAAATTTGGTGGCAGAGGTTCCGTTCATGATTCCGCTGTTTACCACAAATAAGATGCCGGGATAAGACCAGGTGTTAAATTTCGGAATATCGGTAAAATCCGCAAGGGGGTTTGTAAAGGAGAAGTAATACCCATACGTCGCTTCGCTCTCATTAATCCAAATTTCTTTGTGACGGTAATAATCCGAAGTGCCGGAGAGGAGCTCAAAATTTCCCCTGCTGTACCAGCCCACATGTACCAAAAGCTGCGGACCATCGGAGGTCTCCCGATAACCATAGACACACATGGTGTGAAAGGGGTATTGCGCGGAAAGGGTCGTAGTAATCAGGACGGGTTTGTTGTCCAGTATATTTGCCTTGATCGTGGATGCCTTGGGAAAGAGGATACACTGGAGGAAAAAATCGTACCCGTAGTAGTATGGGACCACATCTTGGATATAGGCATTTAGGGGTTGTACAATAGAGTCGGCGTAGCTTGCCGCGCCCATCCTGCAAGTATCTACCAAGTATCTGTGCAGCCTATTTGCGTTTGGATATGATTCGCGCATAGAGTTTTTATCATAAGGAAATCCGTCATTTAATTCTTCTGATATATGATGTTTTTGAATAATTTCCATATTATACTGAGAAGCAATGTAATTTAGAGCAATTCCTGTTGCAACAGCAGAGCAGGTGTCATCATCGTTATATCCGAATGCTTTTCTCTTAATGTAATCATTGCAGTTGCTTAGTCTTGCGGTCATTGTGACACTGGTAGGGCCGGAAACATTTTGAATTGGCTCGATTAGGTCCTGACTGGAACCTGGGCTTGGCGCAAAGCTACGATAGGAATTTCTCAGGATGTCGTAGTACATGGTTTCGGAATTGGCATTTGTGGTTTGCTCCTCCGGCTTTATGAAATAGCAAGCTGCACCGCCGTAATATTTCGTGCTGTCCATATAGTCGCGATATGGATTTCCCTCCCCGCATTCACAGAAACGGTACGTGTTTCGCTCTAAAATAACATAGCCGTTTTTTGATATACCGATCATAAATGATGGCATATCGTCGAGGCTGTATAGAATATCACAGGTGAACTGTTCCAACCCATAGCCGTAAGCGATGAGTTTTTCTTGCAAGACGGATGCCTCATCGTTGGTTAAATGTGAGTCGGGGTGATTGCTGGAATTGTATGTATACGAAGAGGCGCCGGCTGTCAAGGGGAAGTAAGAGCATAGAATTATAGATACAATTAATAACAAAGCTATCTTTTTCATAGATTACCTCCATTAAAAACGCGACACTTGAGATTTACGTGCCGTCTCAATATGGTTGTTTGCGTAGCACTGCCTTGGGAGGAGACCGTGTCTTCTGACAATGTACCCGGTTTATATGCCGCTGAAATATGGTAAGAGTAGTCTCCAGTCGAGAAGAGAACACAGTTTTCCTGATACGAGTGAGAACGCCCGGATGTATCGGTCACGTCGGAGAATAAGAGAGAAGCTGTGCTGGGGTGTTTTCCCAAATTATTTGATTGGGATAAGGGGATTCTGTGAATTACGAATCTAAGTATGAGTCCACAACCGGGTAAACCAATTCCAAAAGAGAGGTTTGTATGGCGCTGTCCAGGGCGGCGATTTCGCTTTCCGTTAAGTTGCTGTGGTCGTAGCTTGCTTCAAAGGAATATGCATAGGACCCCAGAGAAAATAATATGGCATTGCTGGTAAATATCATATTTTCTTCTGCCAGGAAGTGGCTACGTTTCAACGGAATGCCTCGATAGGTGTATTCATAGCTCGAAAAGTCGAGGCTTACTTTTTCACAATCTAAAACATAACTGACTTCCACGCTGAAATGGATTTTGTCCCTACCTGATATTTGGTAGCCATCGGGATGGGAAAAAAGGGTTCGGTCGCTGAGTCTCAATGAAAAGTGTTCATTTGTAAGGGAGAGATCGGATAAATCCGGCATGCAGATTTCCGGGTGATTTTGAAGAGCCTGCTGAATTTGGTCATAGGAGCGGACTTCCTTTTTGAAATCTGGGTAGACGGGGTACAGGGAGATGCACTTCCCGACAAAAATGACCAGGGCGGCGAGAAAGATACCCAGTGCGATCCAGCGGAACCGAATGCGTTTTTTCATAAAATATCACCTCATAGATCATATGGATTTTGTGTCCGGAGCGGAGTACGACTGCACATGCTCCGGCAGTTTCCTGAGAACCGTGGTGTGAAATGGATCGGAAGACCAGGGAGGAGCCGTGTGGAGTGTTTTTCGAAATTGTTTATTTGGGATAAGGGGATCCTGCGGATTACGAATCTAAGTATGAGTCCACAACCGGGTAAACCAATTCCAAAAGAGAGGT